>JACXTT010000097.1_pt1 | contig 128096 bp, 126 predicted proteins | sample 9270951 | NCBI WGS metagenome assembly JACXTT01 (sample SAMN15532306, study PRJNA645909) | rock metagenome | isolation source: weathered quartz diorite | place: Puerto Rico | collected 2017-06-21 | reverse complement strand
ACCCGTGCGAGTACCCGAACGCCCGCTGATACAGTACCCAAAACACCCCGATCCCTAAGATCGCCAACCAGCCGATCTTCACCGGCTTCGAGTCGTACCACTGCGAAATGTCGTACCCTTTATCACCAGTTGCCTGAGGTGATGCCATGTCCAGACCCTCCTTTTTTTAATAGGAACGCGTGAGCGGCCAGTGCATTTACTATCTAGCAGGGCATCATTTCGTGTGCCATTAGGTACTTGCCTAAAGTACGAAAGGAAATTCCACGGGGAGGAATTCCAAAAAGAACCCAAAACAGCTTCTACGCTATTCAGATGAAGGGGTGAGACCGTGGGCCAGCGCGTACTTTGTCAATTCAGCCGTCGTATGCAGGCCGAGCTGTTCCATGAGCTTCGACTTGTGATATTCGATCGTCTTTGGAGAGAGACCGAGCGTTGAAGCGATTTCTTTAAGCGTCAGCCCCTCGGCCACGAGCTGTAGGATTTCCCGCTGGCGCGCCGGCAAGCGATCCTGGCTGCCGCTGTCCGGCTCCGTTTCAGAAATCGCGGATTGAACCAGATCCTTTGCAATCAAAGAAGTCACGTAATAATTGCCCTTCTTCACCGCATCAATGGCCTGTGACAACTCGGATCCGGCTGACCGCTTCAGCAGGTAGGCTGATGCGCCGGCCTTAAAGGCTTGATTGATATAGTCCGGGTCGGCATGGACAGTCACAAAAATCAATCGAGCTTGCGGAATTATTTTTCGCAAGCGGCGCGCCGCATCAAGACCGTTCAGTTGCGGCATCGAAATATCCATCACTACGATATCCGGCCGCAACCGTTTCGCCGCATCCAGCAAAGACCGACCGTCCTCTACGGCGCCCACGACCTGGCAATGTTCTTCCAGCAGTTTTTTGAATCCTTCCAGCACTAAGGCATGATCATCCGCCAAGAGGACACGAGGCTTGCTCATGCACGCTCCTGTTTGAACGGCACCCAAGCACAGACGCGTGTTCCCTCTCCCGGTGTCGATTGGATATCGAAGGTTCCGGCAACTAAGGACACGCGTTCCCTCATACTCAATAGACCGAGACTTCCTCGCCGGTCGTCGTCACGATTCACGTCAAATCCTACTCCATCATCACTCACCAGAAGCTGAAGACCGTCTCGCAATCGCCGAAGCTCAACCCGAACATTCTTTGCCCTGGCATGGCGGGAAATGTTTGCCAAGCCTTCTTGTGCCAAGCGGTACAAACAGGTGACGACGTCTTGCGCCAAGTGTTTCGGGATATCTTTACAGACAAATTGGGTGCTGAGACCGGTACGGGCCTGAAAATCATCGACGAGGCGTCGGATCGCGATGGATAAACCAAGGTCGTCAAGGATGGACGGGTGAAACTGATACGCGAGGCGGCGAACATCTTCAGAAAGTTCGACAATGCGGTTCTGAATGGCGTGCACCGTTCTGACGGTACCGTCGGAAGTGTGCGAGAGTTGCTGTTCCAACATTTCGATATCGATCGACAAGAGCGCCAACCGTTGATTGATGTCGTCATGCAGATCGCGCGAAATTCGCCGTCGCTCATCCTCCTGAAGGCGAAGCAGCTGCGAGGCAAGCACGTGAAGGTCCCGCCGATTGGCTTCGAGCGATTGTTCGGTATCAATTCGCTTCGATACCTCGCTGACGAGCGCGTTGTTGACGGCCATGAGCTCTTCGCTCCGTGCGTGCAGACGCGCTGCCCAGCCTTCATCGCGTCGCTGGAGTTCCTCTTCGCGTTCACGGCGTTGCAAAAGGTACCAAATGGGTAGTCCGATCAACGCCATGCCGAAGACGCGAGTCATTAACGCCTTCCACGAGGGTTCGTCGATTGCCTGAGGTGAGAGAGCGGTGGCATTTTCCCGTGCCGCCGACATGAGATTTTCCATCTCAAACGTTGTCGTGATTGGTTGAGGGAATAACGAGAGAAAAGATTTCGCAACTTCGGTAGGAAGATGGAAGACAAGCAATCCAACTATCAATGCGGCGATACCGGCGGCAAATGCCCTCGTTCTAACTCGCGAGACAGGCATGGAGTGACCCTACCCTCCTTGAATTATCCTCCTTCGTGGTCGGTCAATCAAGCAGGGCAGACATGGAAACGCAGAGTTTTTCTCCCCCTTCCCTGGGATCATGATTTTTGCTTTGTGCCGATCAATCTCGATATACTGGTCGCCGATCATACTGCTAGCTCGTCTTCCAGGATAAATACCTTGGAGCCTCGGCTTCATGGACTACCGAGATTGCCGTCCACTTCAGACTCGAAGGTGCTGCTCATTCATCACGTAGGAGTGCACTCACATCGGAGGCCGGGATATGAGTGTGCGTATTCGGCATCGGATTTTGTGGGATCACCTTCGCAGCGCACTGTGGGTCATGCCGACCGTGTCCGTCGTGATTTTCCTGGTCGCGGGAGCGGTGTTGTCTCATGTATCCATCAGCGACAATTCCCCTTTACGATGGCTGGTCTTCCAGGGTACGCCCGAAGACGCTCGGCAAATGCTGATCGTGGTGTCGTCCACGATGATTACCGTGACTGGGCTGGTGTTTGCGCTGACGATCATCGCCTTGCAGATCGCCTCGGGGCAATATTCCCCCCGATTGCTTCGCAATTTCATGCGCGACCGCGGGACGCAATTCGTCCTGAGTGTTTTCGTGGGGGCCTTCGCATACAGCACGGCAGGGCTCCATACCGTCGGGGTCCAGAATCCCGAGGAGGCGGCGTTCATGCCCCGTCTGGCCGTCTCCGGATCGCTCGGGCTTGCACTGGCAAGCTTGGGCGTACTCATCTACTTTATTCATCATCTTTCCTCCTCAATTCAGGTCGACACGATCATGAACATGATCGTGTGTGAGACTTTGCAGGTCATCGACGACCTCTACCCTGACCAGGGCGGCCACTCGGAATCCGAGGAGCGCTGCCCGGATCCACCCGCATGGGCCATCCCCCTGCCGTCCCACTGCTCCGGATACATCCAAGAGGTCGCTCCTGAAGCGCTCGTCCACGCTGCAACACAGAAGGACCTGGTGATCCGGCTCGTCAAGTCGGTGGGTCATCACGTTGTCGCCGGGACGCCGATTGCGTGGGCTTGGCACCAGTCGGCCGATCATCCACCATCCGAGCCCGGACTGCAGGAGGCCATTCGCGACTCGATCCAGATCGGGTTCGAGCGGACCATGCTGCAAGATGTTCCCTTCGGCATCCGCCGCTTGATCGATATCGGCAACAGAGCATTGTCTTCGGCAATCAACGACCCCTACACCGCGACCCAGGCCGTGCATCACTTGTCGGAAGTTCTCTGCGTGCTGGCTCGCCGACGGTTGGGCGACCGGCTGTACCGCGACGAACAGGGCACGGTGCGTGTGGCGATTCCGTTCCCGAGCTTTGTGGACTACCTGCAGCTTGGGACCGGACAAATCCGTCGGTTCGGGTCGAAAGAGCCGACTGTCTCCCGGAGCCTCATCCAGCTTCTCAAGAACGTGTGTACTAGCACCGCGAGTCAGGATCGGCGCGCGGCCGCTGCCAGACACATCCGGTTGGTGTTAGAGGAAGCCAAGCGTGAGATCAAGCAGTCGGCCGACGCGGAGAGCTTGTTGGCGTACGGAGATGAGGTTCTTCGCGCACTCGCCGCAGGCCGTCCGGAGTTGGCCCGCAGCTCAATACACGATTCGATTCTGTAAGGCTGTGCACAGACCTACTGATTTTCCGTGCGGGTCACGATTCTCGCCTGAAACGACTTCTGTACATTTTCTCTAATGAAATCTACAACCCGGTAAAGAGTCCTTGACATCCTTTCTTTGAATGTATAATCAGGCGCTCTGGTCACATAACGCTAGACTGGAAACGCGCGAGATGGGTGCCAGACATTTTGGAACAATGGAGAGTTTCCTCAGACCATATGTCGCGGCCTGTATCTGTTTATTCCTCCCAGGCTGCTTGCTCGTCGAGCCACCGAAAGAAGCGGAAAACTCCCGATCTTCTGGTACAACTCAGACAGCGATCTTAGGCGTCACGGCCGAAGAAGACTATATAGAATCGTGCCGCGAGAGAGATGTCCCGGTTCCACCTGATTGGAAGCGGTCTTCCTCAGAATGGGAAAGCCATGGCAACCTCCAGACCATCCTGCTGACGCCCAATAGTCCGGAGCAGGCACCGGTCGATCAGACAGCATTCGCGAGCGTCTGGTCGTATGCCTCACCAAGCGCGAGAGGCGCCTGTATCGCGCTTGGACGACATGGCGGATCATTCCAGGTTATTTGTCAAAGCGCCACGACAGGGTATGCCTGTTTTTGGGGAAACGACCCGAGTTCATCGCGCTCAAGCTGGACACCTGAGACGACCGAGATACAGCTTTCCTCGCTCCGTGACCCCAACCAAGGATTTGTTCCGGGAACCGTGGCATGCACCGAATGCCATCGCGGAAGCAACGCCTTCCTGGTCGCCCCTGATGATCCCACCTGGGCCAAGGTATTGAGACCGGAGCGTGTGCGCCCGACATTTACCACTCGAGTCGAGCAGTCATCACAACAGGGACGGTTAACGTTCGGCGCGACAACAATAACCTATCCGCGCTTTATTCCGGTTGGCGGGAAATCCATGGTCCTGAACAACCCATTGCCGACCACGACCGGATGTTCAGGATCCTGTCACGAGTCTCATGTTGAGATCTTAGAAAAAAACCATACGGTCGAAGGCTACGTCCGGGCGCCACGGCCCATGGGTCCCAACTGCGCTCACGACTCACCGCCGGATGATCCGGTTAGGAACTGCTACCAACATTGATGGTCACTTCCCCGCTTCGCAGATGTTCTTCGCCGTTGTCTGCCCTTCGGCTGGTCTGCACGATAACCGAACCACAGCATTGCCACTGCGACTACCTTAATTCCCCTTGCATTTCTGCCTCCCTAAAATCGGCCGGACATCTTTTCAGCCAGTGGAAGTAATGTGTCGATGGGAACCATCTCCGACTTGTTGTTCACCGTGATTTCAATGCCCGCCATCGCCTTGTCTTTATTCACCGTACAGGTGGTACTCTAGCCTCTCTGGTCCCTCCCGGCTGGCGGAACCAACGTGGAGCAAACAATGGGGCCGACGGTTTTTACTTCAATCTGTACCCCCATTCAGGGCTTCTGTTGCTTCGCAGAGGAGGAGAATTGGACTTCAGCGGCCATCAATTTGCCATCCTTCTCTGTGACATCTACAGCAACTCGGTCACCTACCTTAGGAACGTTCCCTCCACCTCTCCTTCCTTTATTCCGATATTTTGTCTCGGCGACTGTGTGGATTGAGACTGTTTTCCCTTCTATCGTCAGAACTTGAATCTCAGCAATGCCGAGGGCGGTGATCGTGCCAAAGACGTGCAGCCCTTCCCCATGCGCGGCAGCTATCCCGGGTAATGTTGAGATCATCAGCAGGACCAGTATTCCTACTTGTTTCACCATGTTGGTCAGCATTCTGCCTCAGTTAATGATGGTGCGCAGGAGACTGCGGATCAAGCTCTTCACCTTGCAGAAAACGGTCGATTCGTTCCTGCTCTTCCCGCGCCACTTGACTCACGGGGTTATACTGCTCCATTTTTTCCAGTTCCTCGCTCGTAATGCTTGGGAGATGACGAATAAAATGCACCAGCTTCCAACTATCGAGGTCTGGTTCGGGACGACCTTTCCCCCATGCGGGCATTCCGGTAAATCGAACGCCATTATGGATGATATAGAACAGCTCTCCATCCGAGAAGGACTGCGTCTCTATTTTAGTCAGGTCGGGTGTTCTGGGATAGAAGTTCTGTCCGATCAAGGTAGATCCACTTCCATCGTTCCCGTGGCAGTTCGCACAGTGGTCCGCAAAGTGAGCCCGCGCTTCTGCAAGAACTTCGTCTGTGGCTGAAACGGGGTTTCTCATCTGCTTCTGGGCTTCGGGCATTGCCATGCGCCTGAGCTGACGCGCGAACAGGACCTCAAGCTTCACTGGCTGTTCCGTCGCACTAAAACCTGATTGCAGGACGTACCACACCATTGCAACATTTCCTGTCACGACAAGCATTGCCATCACGAGCAACCCCCAGACACCTTTGGTCATTATCGGCGCCTCCTTGTGGCCCTTGCTACGATAACGGACCCTAGGACCTTCGTGATCCCTTCACGTTCGGAGAGGATTTGAGAATCGATACTCAAGCCTCACTACATGTTATCTCAAGCAGATGAGGACAAAGGAACACCCACACGAGATACCATATTTTGTATCAACTGCTGATCTCGCGATCGTGCCGCAATCATCTGGACGAGTGCGCCCTCGATTGCGTGTTGCGCGAAATACCTGAGTGTTCGCGTTGCCGGTGGTAGGGATGGATGTCAACCACCACATTCGCCTCGTCTAACTCTGCTCTTACCAAGGCTCCTTCTTTAAGCGTGCCAAGTTTACTGCCCGCTAAGGAGTCAACCGCAAACGACTCCAACCCTCCACCAGTATAGACCTCGACTACATCCCAGAACGGATCCACATAGGCGAGGTTCCCGACCAAAACGCGATGACGGTGGATAGGACGGTTTGGATCGTGAATGTCCAGCAGAACATTCGATTCATCCAACGTCACGATCACTTCATCTCCCACCTTGGCTTGGTGCAGTCCCATGCGTTCTGCCTTCTTTACGCTGACCCATCGCGGTGACAATTTCTTTCCTGAAGAGCCTTGTATGTCAAGGTACATTAGCCCAGATTCGATCTTCGTAATCGTAGCTGGTACATTTCTATGGGTATATGGCCCGCCGAGATCCGCATCGTGGGCGATAGCCAGTGACCCTAGTAGCAGGAACACTAAGCAGGTGGGCGCGTAATATATGAAATGTCTTTCAGACATAACATTCTCTCCTTTTTGGACTGTTCACCAACTTGGGATCACGCTGATGTATTCCTAGGGTGGTCCTTGAGCTACCTTGCCGATCGCAGAATACGGGATCATCCGTGGCACAGAGAGCGATAGCGGCAGACTGATTATGGGCCGAGCTTCTGTGACGACCTTGCTCGCTCCCAAGGCTCTTCAATGAAAAGAAACTGCCAGTCCCGAATAGATTCCCGATAGAATTGAGGTCGAATTGGTTGGCGGTGAGAGTGCCACGATACCGGGCGTAAACGGTAAAAGGGATGAGGAGACTGACAACCACAAGTCTCATCACGCACCTCTTCGTTGATTATCAACCTAAACCTCTGCTGAGCACAACGTCAAGGAAGATTGCCAGACCATGAGCGGTCAGTTCTAATTTGCCACTGAACATTCAGAAACTCCTGCAGCATGAGAAACGCCTGCCGGAGGCACTGCTTCACGAGTAAGCGATCTACGCCTGTTGCCATCCTGGCAAGCATTACTACTCTTGCCTGACTCAATCCGCATTGTGCACGCATGTTTCTAGCCCTTCAGGTGATTCAGACTTCTCACCACACCTCTGCGAAATATTCGGTGAGCCTTGGCTCCTGTTTCATCCGCTCGTCGATGGCAACTGTCCAGCTCGTACAACTTCTGCCTTTTCTTAGCTATGAGGTGCTTTGTTGGACATGTCCAACTACAGTACCGCCGACTCTGTTTATTCATGGATGAATCAGGATTTGGCAGATGGATGAAGATCAAGGGGAAGTATCAAGGGTGTTCGGTGAGGATGGGATGGTCGGTACAATGGATCTAGCCTGCCGCAAACGGAGCTTGGTCGTATCCTGATGCTCGGTGAGATCCCACTCCAATTGTTCCGCAATCGAAAGTCCCACTGAGATGATCATCAGTCGTTGAGGGCACTCCACCCGTTCCTGCGTGAACTGGCGGACTGACTGCGGAGCCATCTGGCTTGGCCATAGCCGATCTGATTCCACATGAAGACAAGATCGAACGCGGCTCGTCGCCGATCAAACAAGCGCGAGGGTGGTTTCACGAAACCCAATCAGATTTCAGAGTACACAGCCGGTTCGATAGATCATATCTATCGCGTCAAGCAATTAGAGTCAGAGCGTGCCCGGGCTCAGGTGCCCTTCAACTTCTTGATCAGATGCTCACCGTTCGTCAGTCCTTCGCGTACGATCAAGTGGTTTGGTTGCTGCGGTGCGTGATGCAGATCTACCGTTCCTGTCGATCCTGAAAGATGACGATCAACAAAGGCATCGTTGTCGCTGAACTGAGTATCCGCTTCTCACTCCCCTGCTCACTTTTCGGCGAGTCGATTTTTTGTTTTCGTGGCCCCCTGTGCTTGGCGGATAACCCCGACACCGCCGCACGCGTAATCTCCTGAGTGGTGGAACACCACCGCTCGACGTCCTTGGGAAACTCCTGATGCATGGGAACCAAAGGGGTCGGGAGTCTTTTCTTCCTTGTCAAGCAACAGGCCCCACCCCTGCGAAGTGTTCATCAACCCGCCCAGCAGGGACCGGAATGATTTCGTCCACGCGACGAACGAGCTCGTGACCGGCATGGTTGGGAAGCTCAAGCTGACTATCCGCGAGGAAGAGATCATCACGGAACCAGGCGACGAAGTGTTCATTCCAAAAGGACTCCCTACAGCTACAGCAGTTGCCAATAAACCATTTCACGTCGGGATTGATTTACCGCGACCCGCTCCAGCGTGCCACTCTTCAGTATCGCGCTGAAGATTGTGAGAGCCACCGCTGATGAATTTTTACACGCCCTTCATGTTCTACGCCTAAGTCGCTACAATGATTCGAGTCTGATTCTGGAGGAATATGCCTTCGTCCCCTGTCCCCTTCTACATCCTCTGCGGTTCTCTTGGCGCAGGCAAGACCACGCTGTTGATGCGGTTGCTCGAATATTGGAAAGCGCAAGGACGGCGGGCTGGTGTCCTGATGAACGAGGCAGGGGCGGTCAGTATCGATGGCCCTCGCGCCGGCACACTGGCTGAGCAGGTCATGAACCTGGCCGGAGGCTGTGTCTGTTGCGACACGAAGGAGGATCTGTCCTGGGGAATCGCGCAACTGGTGCGCGATCACGGATCGGATGTTCTGATTCTGGAATGTTCCGGACTTGCCGATCCCGCCGAAGTGATCGACGCGGTGACCGACGCCTATACGGCGCGGTTGGCGGCGCTTGAACGGGTAATTGCGCTCCTCCATCCGGTCTCGACGGAAGACAGCCATTCCAGCGCCTATGTGACGACTCAAGCAATCCGCTGTGCCGACGACCTCATCTTGAACAAGCGGGACCTCTACGTCCCCGGCCACTGGGAACGGTTCCGCGATAGCATCCTCGAGCAAAATCCCTACGCGCGCCTGTGGGAAACGTCCCATGCGCGGCTCGATGCCGCAGATCTTCTGGCCTCACATCCATCAACGAAACAGTCGGTGCCGACAAATGTGCTCTTGAGCAAGTCACCATCAAGTCGCGCTCGAAGGGCGGCCTACCATCCGATTGCCACCACAATCCCATTACCGGGTCCTCTCGTCCGCCGGCGCTTCTTGGCGTGGATTAAAACCATTCCCAAGGAACTGGAACGGGCAAAAGGCTACTTCAGGTTTGTGAATGAACCGGAGCTGCAGGAATTCCAGTATGCGCCACCTGGGCAGGCGACGATCGCACCACTCACGCTGTTGGACGAACCGGACCCGGCCCTGGTATTGATCGGTCGAGGATATGATGTCGATCGTCTGCGAGCGGATCTTTTGGCGACAGTTGAGCAACCGACACAGTCTGCATAATCATTTACGATCCTACCTCCGCTTCCGCAACCGGCGTCGCCACCGATCCGATCCTTTTCCTGAATCTGGGCCAGCGAAGGAGGAGGAATGCTGCCCCTGCCCCAAGAAGCCCTCCGAGCACCCATCCACCGAGCACATCGGTCACGTAATGCGCGCCGGTATACACGCGGGCGAATCCGACGAGTCCCACGACCGGCCACGTGACCCACCCGGATCTAGGATAGAGGATTTGTAGAAACGCCGCGGCTGCCGCCGTGTTGACCGCATGGTTTGACGGAAAGCTGAATAACCCTCCGCAGCCGCTCTGCTCGATTTTGACCGCCTCGGTTAGCGCTCGACAGGGCCTGACTCGCTCAAAAACCCACTTAAGCTGTCCACCAACGAAATCAGCGAGTCCGACCGCACCGGCGAGAACCGGCCCGCCCAACAACGCCTCTCGCCGGTTGCTCCAGATCCAATACGCGATCGCGCAGGCTCCGGGCACATAGAGTAGGCTACGGTTTCCCAGTTGGAGGAAGAAGTGATCGGCAGCCGGTGACTGACCTGCCAATCCGTTGATCGCCAGAAAGAGAGTCTCATCCACGCTCATGCGTGCGACGATAAAGCGTTACCCGTTGGCCGTCAAGCGTCAACTGATCTCTTGTCCGTTAGACCAATGACGATTGCCGACAATCCATCTTTCATCGCGTCCGAAAATGGATTCGGACGGTCAACTCGCCGTCCACCGGATCGTCCCCACTCATTTGGGGATCGAAAGTCCATCTGCCGAGTGCATTGACGCCGGCGGTCGTCAACTCGCGATGTCTGCACGGCTCCAGCACCACGACCGTCACCTTCGCGTCCTTGGAGACTAACAACCGTGCCTTCATCCAATCATCGAGTTCTTGGCTGGCGAGTGAGGGGGGAATGCCGGGCCATGGCGTGGACTTGGCTACAGGACCCATTTGCTGATCTTTATTGAGAGGCAGTCCATGGACATGTACCTCCGGCAGCTCCAGGACGTCTTCCTCGTGATCACTCTCATGGGTCGCTTCGTCACCCGCCGCTGCATGTACAGCGGCGGGGCTCAGCAACACACATAGCACACAGCAAAGCCTAAGTCGGGTGCCGACACCGCATACCATCGTCGGTATTCTATCCATGTCAGCCTCTTTTATTAGAAAAATAGTTGCCCGCGGAAAAAGAAGGATCGCGGCATCCCGGCATGAGACACACCGAGACCGATACTTCCTTCTCCTTGGTTGATAAAGTATTTCTGGTCCAGCGCATTCACGATATCAAACCCCAACAGCAATTTCTGTCCATGCCACGGTAACGGAATGACATGGGCGATTGAAAAGTTATAGATCGTATAGGACGGACTATGGGTGGAGTTGGTCTTTGCGCCGGCCTCCGCCGTTCGAAGTCCCGATGCGAACAACATCTGCCCCGTGATCGTCGTTCGCTCGAACAATCGATAACTCAGCACTCCCGAAGCAGTCAGGGTCTGCTGGTGATCGCAATGGATTCCGCTGGGAGTATTAATATCCGCAATCTCGGCCGCATCCAATAAGAAATGGCCGGATTGCAACCCGTACCCTTTACATTGCCCCCATGCGATGTTCCCGCGACCCGACAGATTCTCCATGAACCACACCTTGAGCGCTGCATCGGCACCCCTGGTCCAGCCTCGTTCAAAGGCAAAATAATTCAGCAAGGGCGTCGTGCCAAACTGGCCCGCATCAGAAAGAAAATTGGCCAGCTTGTAATAGCCCGTCAGTTGCAAGGTCGCCCAATCCGTCAAGGCATGGGAGCTGCCGATTTGAAAGTAATGGGCGCGTTCGGCGCGGGGCTGGTTGTTGGTTATATCGTCCGGAGCCGCCTTCGTTCCTTCCGTATTCAGTTTGGCGAAGGAAATGGCCTCAAGATTCGGAGGGGTAAATAGTCGGCCATAGAATGCGTGGAACGCATGGGCCGGGGTGTATCTGTACGTGACCCCAATCCGTGGGCTGATCTGCCCTTCGTTTCGCTGGTACTGCACGGCATCCCCGCGAACACCGACGTTGAAGGTCCAGTGCTCATTCGGCGTCCATTGATCCTGAATCCAGAACTCCTGGCGCCAACCGATCAGCCGGTTGTCGGCATTGACATTGATGACACCTCCAGTGGGGCTGCCCGATCCGTCATCGAGAAACGTAAACAGTCTCGTCTTATTGATCGCCTGGGTGCGATCGATCTGGAATCCCGCCTTGATCAAATGCTCCTTGCTGTGGACAAAGGTGTAATCGAAGCGCGCGCCGCCGGAATACCCGGTGCGATCTTGGCTGCCGGCTGAGAAGGGCTCAGCTTCGTCCGGCACATAGGCCAAGACATTGAACGGATCCGTCCTGAACGTGGCCCTCGTGCGGCGGAAATACCCGGCCATACTGAAAAAGTTTCGAGTGTCGATGTCGTGCCTCCAGACCAAGTGGCCGTATTGATTGTTCTCCTTCTGATTCTCATCCACCATTTCGGACGGTACCGGAGTAAATCCTCCGGGTAACAGACCGATGACGGTTGGATTCAGCGCCTGGCCCGGACGCGTGGGAATCTGATACTTGGCGATGGAATTCAAGAAGAGCAGAGTGAAATTATTGTTGTTATCGTGCTGATAATCTCCGCGAAACATCGTTTGGTTCCGCTCGCTCTGCCCGTGAAAGATGGAATGGCCGAGAGTTGGGGGCTCGATCCCCCGATTCGTCGCCGTATAGCTGTTCAAGAAGTAGTAACGGAACTTCTGGCCGATGGCTCCTCCATACTCGACGGACGGATTGATCGTATGGTTCGACCCTCCGAACATTTGAACCGACCCGAATCCCGGCCTCGTCCCGCTTTTGGTCGTAATATCGAGAAGCGCCGTCGCCTTGTTCCCCACGTTCGCCTCCATCCCACCCAACACGATATCCGCCCGCTCCCAGGCTCTGGGCGTAATCACATCCGAAAACGTGGAAGAGACCGTGTCCGGAATCGGAACCCCGTCGATGCGGAACTGAAGATTGGCATGGTCCTGGTGGATGTGGACCTGCTTCAACGATCCGTAGGTTGCGCTGGGGATCGTCACCAACAGATCCTCCAGGTTGATGTTGTTCCCGCGCGGGAGGACATCGATTTCTCTCCGGCTGAGCGAATAGGTCTCACTCGAGGCCTTGGCCTGAATGGGCGGCAGCGGCGACACCACCTCGAGCGCCACTTCCGTGGTTTTTGAGAGGGTGAGCGTCACAGGTTTTGGTGGCTCGTCACCCAACGTCAGTACGATATATTCACTTCGATAGGTTTCTTGAAGGGCGCTGACGGAATAGGTGCCGCCCTCCTTGACGAAGATCTTGAATTCGCCGGCATCGTTCGAGGCTCCGGAAGACACCGTTTCGCCCTCTTGGTTCTTCACCTCAACGACCGCCAAGGGCACTCGGCGAAGATCCTGATTTTGGACCACCCCCGTAATGACCAAGGGCTCCCCATTGTCAGCCGCATACACGCCGGAACAGTGACACCAGGCCATTCCTATGGCCAACCCTGCGCACAATACACATCTCACCACTGGGTACATCATGCCCCCTCATTCATAACGCTGCGATCATGGACACATGGGACGGAATCAGGCATACCCTATACCGAGCAGCCTGTTTCCTATCCAGAGACTGACGTGATGATTACAAATGGGGAGGAGCGCGGGAAGGACCGACGAGCAAAGGGGCTGCCGACAGCAGAATCGTTTCGGACGGAAGCTCCTGCTGTTGGACTGATTCGCAAAGAGCTAACCGAGGAACATCATAATCGACCGAGCCGGCGGTATGGTGCTGAACCCACTGACAAATGTCGGTGTCCGAATGTTCGTGGCCATCCGAATCAGCCGCGGCCAGTTCATGATGAACGTCCTGGGCCACGGCAAACGGCGCCAGGCCCACCATCATGCAAATCATCCCCACCGCGACCCCAAGGCGGAGTAACGAGGAGAGACAGGTGGATCTACCTATTATCGACCACATAGCCTTTAGGATAAGAATCCCTATTGAAAATTGCAAGAACTACCCATTCCGAGCGCCAATTCTCTCAAATCGGCCGCCTAGTTAGGCAGTATGGACTTTTCTGCTATTATTCGTTAGATTCCTACCCTTTCGGGGGCAGAGTCGACCAAGGGCCAAAACAGGGTGCGCGGGAATTCATGAATAGACCGATCGATAACCAGCACGTTATTGAAATCAAGGCGCTCCCCTCTCCGCGTGCCGTCAAGACAAAACTGCCTATTACCGATCAGGCGGCAGCACTTGTCGTCGAAACGAGAGAAGCGATTCGCCGCATTCTTCATGGGCAAGATCGTGACCGATTGCTGGTCATCGTAGGTCCCTGTTCTATTCATGATCCGGAGGCCGCCTATGAATATGCCGCCAAGCTGAAACCCGTTGCCGATGCCTTGCGAGACCGCTTCCTCATCGTCATGCGAACCTATTTTGAAAAGCCCAGAACAACGGTCGGATGGAAAGGCCTCATTAATGACCCTCATCTCGATGGAACCTGTGATATCGCGACGGGAGTGGAATTGGCGAGGGGGATTCTCCTCAGGATCAATCAGTTGGGCCTCCCGTGCGGGACGGAATTGCTGGATCCGATTAGCCCGCAATACATCGCCGACTTGATCAGTTGGGCGGCGATCGGCGCCCGCACCACGGAGAGCCAAACTCATCGGGAAATGGCCAGCGGCGTGTCCATGCCGGTCGGATTCAAAAACGGGACCGAGGGCAGTATGCAGGTCGCGATCAACGCGATGATTTCCGCCCGCACTCCACACAATTTTGTCGGTATCAACGCCGACGGCCAAACCGCAATCATCAAGACCATGGGCAACCCTGACCGCCATATTGTGTTGCGCGGTGGAGGCGGAAGAACCAATTACGAAGCCGAACATGTCGCCAGGGCAGAGGCCGCGGTCGAGGAAGAAGGCATCGCCCGCCCGATCATGATCGATTGCTCGCACGACAATTCCAAGAAAGACCATACCCGTCAAGGCGTTGTCGCCCATGAGGTGTTGCGGCAATTCCGGGAAGGCCGCCAAAGCATCATGGGGTTGATGCTCGAAAGCAACTTGAACCCCGGCAAACAAGCATGGAAAGAGGGTGTGGCACTCCTTCACGGCGTCTCGATCACCGATGCTTGCCTTGGCTGGGGTGAAACCGAGCATCTGTTGCATGAGCTTGCGACTGCGATCACCCCCAAGCCAGTCTGCTGATCTCCGCCCTCTCTGAGTATCGGAATACCACGACACTTCGGCAACGACGGGCACGTGATGCCGTGGTCGGCGATCGACACGCTCAGACCAAACGGAGTGTAGAAACGTGTGTGTCGTGGATTCATTCGCCATGGTAGGATGTGCAGCCATGTTGATCGATACGCACACACATCTCGACGACAGCCGCTACGACGACGACCGAGACGCCATGATGGCTCGGGCGCGGGAGGCCGGAGTCGGGATGTTCATCACCATCGGTTGCGATCTCACCACCAGTCGATCTGCCGCCGCATTGGCCGATCGCTTTCCCTTTGTGTATGCCTCGGTCGGGGTTCATCCGCACGAGGTCAAGCATATCGAGGACAATTGGTACGATGAATTCCGCCGTCTGGCAGGAAATGACAGGGTTGTGGCGTATGGAGAGATCGGGCTCGATTATCACTACAATCATTCCTCCCCAAAGGAACAACGCGAACGATTCCGCGAACAGATTCAGCTTGCGCGTGAACTCAAGCTACCCGTGATCATTCACACGAGAGAGGCGCAAGAGGATACGATTACGATATTGAAAGAAGAGAAGGCGTCAGAAATCGGTGGGGTGTTGCACTGCTTTTCCGGGGATGGCTGGCTGGCGAAGGAGGCTCTGGATCTGGGATTTTATCTTTCGTTTTCGGGAATCCTGACGTTTCAGAACGCAACGGCGCTTCGCGAGATCGCCCGGCACACGCCGCTGGATCGCGTACTCATCGAAACCGACTGCCCGTATCTCTCGCCCGTCCCCTATCGAGGGAAGCGCAACGAACCGGCCAACGTGACGTTGGTCGCCCAACAGTTAGCGTCCCTGCATGCGCCATCTCGGTCGTTGGAACACATTTCCGAGCTGACCAGCGACAATGCGAAACAGCTGTTCAAAATCGCCTGAGCTGACGGTCGCGCTGTCTTTGAGACTTCGGAAGCTTCCGAGGATTCCCCTTTTTGTCCGGTCCTCGCCTTGAGCGCTCGTCATCTCCGACATCGAGTTCCTTGTACGGCATGGCGCCGCCCGGAGCCGTCAAGGCGCGAAGTTTTCCTGCGAACTCCCGAGCTCCCATGACGAAGGATCCTTGCGCCTTGGCTGCATTGACGACCTCGTGGTCGGAACTGACGACCGCACAGTCGACCCCGTATTCCCGTGCCAACCGTTGGATCACCTGGTCCGCCCGCTCTCCCCGTTTCGAATAGATCACCTGTACACCGGTGCGATGTTCCCGTTCCTCCGTCGGTCGGCCCTGCTGCCAACCATCGAACACGACGGTGATATGATGATTCTTGCGGTGACGGTAGGCCGCAAGATCGCGCAGTAACGATTCGCGGGCCGATTCGACGTGTCCGGAACGTGCTCCACCACCTCCCAGGAGGTTATACCCATCGATGATCAGATGAGTCGGCATCTCTCACGCTACCGTCGGGATGCCAGAACAGTCAATGCGGGTTCCGCATTACTAACTAGCGTATTTCTTGACAAGGCGACGGACATCTGAGAATAGTTTTCCATCTTCTTCGAGTGAAAAGGGTCCATGCAAGCACGAGAACCACGGCTGCTGTCAGTCGAGCCCGTTATTCTCCTGTTATTCGGCGGAATCTTGTTTTTTTCCGCCCAGGCCGGCTTGATTCAGCCGGCCTGGGCCGGATCCCCCGACCATCGTCTTCAGACGGCAACGAAGTCAAAGAAGCCCCAGGTGGGTGCCACGACCGCTTCTCTCGCTCCTGTTACTGTCCGAAACCTCCGTGTGATGACCAGCCCGGGAAAAACCAGACTCGTGATGGATTTAGATCGCCACACCAAGGTCGTCGAGCAACGAGAGGACAATCCGAGTCGCGTGGTCATTGCGCTTCTCTATGCTTCGCTGAGTCAACCGGCGCTGGCCAAGGCCGCCGATGGTACGGTCCCTTCTCCCTTCATGGTAAGTCAACTTACGCCTCACACCGTCGCCGTGTCCCTCCCGACCACATCATTTCGGACGTATAAGCAGTTCGCACTTTCCGATCCGCCCCGCTTGGTTGTCGATGTCACCCCGCCCATAGAACCGGGTCCTGCTTTTCCAAACGGACTACGTGAGATCCCTTCACGTTCAGTCCCTCCGGCCCCTCAGCCGATTGCACCGCCTGCAAAAGGCTACACCACGATTGTGATAGATCCTGGGCATGGGGGAAGGGACCCCGGAGCACGTGGTCTTCGACGAACGGAAGAAAAAGACATCACACTGAAAGTGGGACTCCAACTCCGGGAGCTGTTGAGCAAACAACCGGACCTGCGCGTGATGATGACACGGGACCGTGATGTCTTTGTTGAGCTGGGAGACCGGGCCAAGTTTGCCAATAGCCACGAGGCCGATTTATTCGTGTCCATCCATGTGAATTCGCATCCCTTGCGTTCCGTCAAAGGCATTGAAATCTATCACTTCGGAGAGGCCAAGGATCAACGGGCCCTGGAAGTGGCGGCGCGAGAAAATGGCACGCCCATCGGCAACACCGGGGTCGGGTGGGAATATCTCGTCGCGGATTTGCTGACCGCCAAGAAGATCGAAGCCTCGTTGGAGCTCGCCTGGAACGCCAAAGAGGCGATGGTCGCTCAAATGAACGGGCACTATGCCGTCAACGACCATGGCGTCAAAACCGCTCCCTTTTACGTGTTGAGATTTACGAGTATGCCCAGTATCCTGGCCGAGATTGCCTATATCTCAAACCCTACTGAAGAAGACCTCCTCCAGAAACCGGTGTTCGTCAAGGATGTCGCTCAATCGCTCTATCAGGGCATTGTCTCGTTCCTCGCCAGTAACAGATCGGATATCCGATGATCGTTTCCGTCATCGCGATCCACGGGTGTCATGCCCACCATAAAACTTATCCTCGAATATGATGGCACTGCCTATGCCGGGTGGCAACGTCAGCCCGGCCAGGCGACGATTCAAGAAGCCATAGAAGCGGCCATCTTCGGTGTCACGCAAACCAACGTACCGGTCATCGGCGCTGGACGTACCGATGCGGGAGTTCATGCGCTGGGGCAAGTTGCAAGCTTTCGTATCGACCGACACATGACGCCTCGTGAATGGAGCAGAGCGTTAAATGCCCACCTGCCGAAGAGCATTGTGGTGCGGTCAGCCAGGCTCATGCCGGATACATTCCATGCGAGGCATTCGGCGAAAGGCAAACTCTATGAGTACCGAATTGTGAATCGTTCGGAGCGTCCGGCGGTTGAACGTGACTATCGTTGGCACATCCATCAGCCTCTTGATGACGCGGCGATGAATACAGCCAGCCTCCACCTGATCGGTTCGCATGATTTTTCTTCGTTTCAGACACAGCCTACAGAAAACGATGACCCCATGTGTCACCTTCAACGATTCACGGTCTTTCGAGAGGGAGACGGACTGCGGATTGAAGCTTACGCCGACCGGTTTTTGAAGCAAATGGTCCGATCGCTCGTCGGAACCCTTGTGGAAGTCGGTGCGCACAAACGTTCGGCGGACGGCCTCAAGGCCATCCTTGCGGCTCGCAACCGCTCGGCTGCCGGCAAAACGGCTCCTCCACAAGGGCTGTTTTTGGTTCGAGTTGATTATGATTGATGCTTCAAAGAACCGTGAGAAGGAGGATAGCCCCGAGGCCACTTACGCGCAAAGACCAGCTCGTTCGTCCACACTAACCATTGCGCTCAATAAACTCCATGAATGCGTTCTTGTTCTGACTCGGAGTAGTTGCCGGTCTGCCCAAATCCTTCCTTGCTCCGCGGCGTACGCACACCTCCAGTAGGCTCGGACCAATTGAGCGCTTCAGCTCTTCCAGACATGACCGAAGTTCCTGCTTCGTATGAGCCCTCAAAACCCGTTCGTAGGCAGCGGCACGAGCGATGCCCAGCATATCAATCTCCCGTGCCACGGTCGGCTGACCACCAACCGAATCATGCGCTCCATTGTTCAGAACAATGTGCTTCAAATTTCTGGGCTTCAGCGTTCCATTGAGGGCCAAAGCCCCCATGTGCATAAGAACCGCACCGTCCCCATCGAGACAATAGACGGACCGCTCAGGTCTTTGAAGCGCAATGCCGAGCGCGATCTGGGAAGCATGCCCCATGCCGCCTACCGTCAAGAAATCGCGGTGATGGCCGTCACCCTTTTTGCTCCTATATTCGTACACTTCCCGAGAAGGCATGCCGGTGGTCGAGACAATGACGTCTCGCTCCTCCAGTGCATCGATCACTTGCTGGATGGCCTCCTCCCGAGAGAGTGAGAATTCCGTCTTCTCAACCTGCGATACGGTAAACGGTTCAAAGGTTCCCTGCTTGATGACGAGCGCGAAGGGGGCGCTGGTCCTTCGGACATATCCCAGTGCATCCTTCACCATCGCCTCCGCATGATCCAACTCCGGCCCCAACACTGAAAGAGGAATCCCCATGGCCTCAAGCATGGGAAGCATCACTCGACCTTGTTTTTTGTGTTGAGGCTCGTCGTGGAACCCCGGTTCACCGCGCCATCCAATGACGAACAGCATAGGAATCGAATACACCTCTTCGTCAACCAGTGACAAAAGTGGATTGATGACGTTGCCCAACCCGGAGTTCTGCAAATAGACGAGTGGAATGTTGCGCGTCGCTAAGTGGTACCCCAGCGCCAGAGCCACGGCTCCGCCTTCATTCGCGGCGATAATATGGCGATCGGCTCGACTCGTATGAGCGATGCAGGCACAAAGATCCTTGAGGAGGGAATCCGGCACTCCGGTGAAAAACTCAATACCATTCTCTTTCAGGCACTCAATAAATTCCTGTGGGTTCAGCATGAACTCTTCTCCATGGAGAATGAGTGAGGACAAACATGTTGCAAGTGGGGCGACCCCGAATCAACCGGCAGTGACGCTGGCATGACGAGATTCGTGCACGTGCGCACAACAAGCACGGAAGTCAAAAATTACCCGCCTGAACCACGTCATCAAGACTGTTGATGTCGAGCCAGTGACCGACCGTATACAGCACGCGAATCGGATGCTGACGCCTCAACAGTTCTTGCAGCAGATGGGGGATGCCGGCTTTGCGATTGGCGGGGTCGGCCAGCATGGTGGTCAGAATTGTCTGTAACTGGACGGCTCCGGCCGCAGACGCTTTCAGAAAACCCATCCAGACTCCATGGGTGCTTTCTCTAGAAACCGTCTCTCCTAATTGCTTGAGATAGATCTTGGCGTTAAACGCCTTCTTTGAATTGGGTAGAGAGCATTCGGCAAAACCACCCAAGCGAGCATAGCTGCTTTGGTTCTGCCAATCGCTATCCACAAAAATCACAAAGTCTTCTTTTTCCTGGCAGAGGGCCTGAGGGATGTACTTGTTGAACAGCACGTCACCGTACGAAATGATCAGATCCTTGGCCGGGCCTTTGTTCGCGCGGAGCGCCTTATCGAGGGAATCCAATTCACCGGTTTCAGCAAACGCATCATTGTCAAGATAGGTCAGATTGGGCAGTGTCACCGCCTCCTTTTTATAGCCACGTACGACCGTGATGTCCTTGATCCCCACGGCGTTGTAGGCGTCCACGATGTGGGAAAGAATTGGCGCACCCTGAATTTTCACCATCGTCTTGGGCTGGTGTTCAGTCAACTCCCGGAGTTCCTGGCCGCGGGAGGCGGCCAGCACGATGGCGGACGTGTTTTCGGTGCCTCGGGGAAGATAGCGGTCTTCGGCATCTTGTAGTTCCGCGGCATTTTGCAGCCGAAAGATTTCTGAAACCGGCGCGACTTTGTCTTCAATGGAGAGGAGGTGCTCCTGTTCCTTTAAAATCCGCGCCGTTTTCTGCATGGCAGCCACCGCGGCCCGTAGCATGTGATTGGCCCAAATCACCATCGAAAATCCATGCTGCCGAAACACCTCAGTGGGCGTGGCGTAATATTTGGTGGGCACGATGACGACCGGGCATCGGTTTCCCCATTCCTGTTTGAACGAAAGGATCTCATCCGGTACCGACAGCGCACTGTGAATGAGGATACCGTCGGCACCGGCCTGCCTGTAAGCCTCGGCTCGACGCAGAGCTTCCGCCAGCCCCCAACCGCAGATAAAGGCTTCCACCCGGGCAATGATGGAAAAGTCCGGATCGGTCTGGGCATCTTTGCCTGCTTTGATCTTGCCGCAAAACTCTTGCATGTCCGCCATCGGTTGGGCGTCCCCCTTGATAAAGCTATTCGTCTTGGGGAAGAGTTTGTCCTCAATGCAGACCGCCGCGACACGGCGCTGCTCCAGTTTTCGGACGAGCCGCTGCATGTTATTGAAGTTGCCGTATCCCGTATCGCCGTCGAGAAGAATCGGAATCGTACTCGCGTCGGACATGAATTCCAGATTTTCCAGGACTTGGGTCCAGCTGGCCTCGTTGTTGTCACGGACACCGAATTGCGCCGAGATGGAGAGGCCGCTCGCCCAAATGCCTCGGAAGCCGGCTTCTTGAACTATTTTTGCGCTGAGACCATTGTGCGCTTCACAAATGAATTCCAACCGCTCGGACATCAGGAGCGTTCTAAATTGGCACGCCGGTGTGATGCCTGGTGTCGAACTCATGGATTCCCTTCCTTGTGTCTGCCGAACCTGTTCGATACGCGGTCGCCGTCATGCGTACCGGTAGGTCGGAGAGAATACCCTATTTGCCCGGGGAAAATCTTCCTGGCCTTAGCCCGGAGAACCCTTACGGGTACAGTGAAGTGCACAGACGAGAGGACGGCGCCGATGAAGGCGGGCTGGAAGGATCAGCTGGTCGGACTGGCCCGCTTTGTCCGACGCATAAGCTGAAGGTTCGCAATGAAGAGAAGGAGGAAGAGAACACGAAGGAGAAGGAGCGGAAGGAGCTAAAAATGGGGTGGCTTATTCGGGTTTTCGAGCTTCGTGCGGAGTTCGATCAATTCCCGCTCGAGCGCCAGAAATCGATCGCTGATGGGATCCGGGATATCGGGATGATCCATAGTGGCATCATAGGTCAGGATCACCTTCGGTGTGCTAGTCGCGGCGGGATCCCGGTCAAAAACCGCCTGGAGGTCTTGGTTGATCTTCGTCAACATGAGTCGGTCAGCGTACGGGGTCAGACCGGCTCGATCACACATACGGCATGAGCGATCATCCCCTCTTCGTGCCCGACCGCATCCAATCCTTCCCCGCTCTTCACCTTCACATTGATCAAGCCAGGATCGATGTTCGCAGTCTCCGCTATTGTTTTCTGCATGGCCGCAAGATGCGGGCCGAGCCGGGGAGCCTGGGCCACAATCACGGTGTCAATGTTTCCAACCTGATACCCTTTGACCTTCAGCTTCGTCATCACATCTTCCAGCAGCTTTAAACTTGAAATCCCCTTATACTTGGGGTCTGAACTCGGATAGTGCCGCCCAAGATCTCCTTCTCCCATCGCGCCCAATAGCGCATCACAGACTGCATGCACCAGCACATCGGAATCGGAATGACCCAACAATCCCTTTGTGTGTGGGATTTCAATTCCCCCCAGAATCAATTTGCGGTCTGGTCCAAGCGGATGAACATCATAGCCATAGCCGATACGAAAGCCTTTTTTCATGCCGATCCTTTCATGCCGTCGGATCGGCGTGACGCCAAGATCGCTTCGCCGATCACCATATCCTCCGGCCTCGTCACTTTGATATTGTCTCCACTTCCTTCGACCACTGAGACAGGATATCCGCACCACTCCATCAAATAGGCGTCATCCGTCGCGCGAACCCCCTCGCCATGAGCCTTCCGATGGGCTGCCAGCAACCAATCTCGACGGAAGGCTTGCGGAGTCTGAGCGAGCCACAATACCTCCCGATCGAGGGTCCGTTCGATCACCTGGTCCGCCCCCACTTGCTTGACCGTATCTTTCATCGGCAGAGCAATGATCGCTGCCCCGTTGGCCCGCGCCTTCTTCACCACCTCCTCCACCATCCACTCAGTCAGAAATGGACGTACCGCATCATGGACCAAGACCACATCGACATCATCGTGCACTTCTTCAAGAGCATGCCGCACTGAGTCTTGCCGCTCCTTTCCTCCGGGCACCACTTTTGTCACTTTGGTGAAGTGATGCGGTGCCACAATCTGCGTGAGGCAATACTCCATCTCGATTTCGGGAACGGCCAGAATGATTTCGTCGACGGCTGAAGACGCTTGGAGCACACGGAGTGCATGGAGGATAAGGGGTTGCCCTCCGAGCGACAGGAACTGTTTCGGCACAGGGCCGCCCATGCGAAGCCCCCGTCCGGCGGCAGGGACGAGAGCCACGGTGCGATTACTCACGGATGAAGTCTGGGCTCAGCGTGCTCATTGTGGGAGGAACAATGCGGTGGTCGGCACAACCACGGCGCCGGCCTCTTTGATCTTGCTGACTTCAGGGCGCCTCATGGACGAAGTGTGAGATAGATCGTTTTGCCCTGCCGTTTCAGCAACAGCAAGACGGCTTGATCCTTCGGCAGTTTGCTGGCGATCCGTTCAAAGACCTTCACCGACGTCACAGCTTGACGATTCACTTCGAGTACGATATCGCCCTCTCGGACACCTAACTCTTCAGCCGTACTCCCGGATTTGACCCGAACAATCACGACACCTCGATCACTCGACTTCAATCCATACCGACTTGCCAATTCTTCGGTCAGTTCGCGAACGTCCAGACTGGACAACACCCCCATCGGCGTGGCTGAGTCACCCCCATCGTCGTCGCCATTTTGAGACATCGATTTGGGCTGCTCGACGATGGTAAGGTCGACGGCCTTCGGCTTCTTGTCACGGATGAACTTGATGGTCACCTTTTTCCCAACCGGAGTCTGCGCGACAGCATTACGCAGATGGGCCGGCGAATCCATCGGTTTGCCGTCATACTCGATGATGACATCGGCACGCTCGAATCCGGCCTTCTTAGCCGGGCTGTCGTCCATGACATCACTGACCAACACCCCTTTTGTGTCCCCAACCCCGAACTGCGAGGCCAATTCCGGCGTCAGCTCTTGAATGGATACTCCAAGCCAACCACGAACGACTTTCCCGGTCTGCACGAGCTGCCCCATGATGGATTGGGCCATGTTACTCGGGACGGCAAACCCGATCCCCATATTGCCGCCGCTCTGACTGAAGATCGCCGTATTGATCCCCACCAGCTCACCCCGCACATTGACCAATGGCCCACCGGAGTTGCCCGGATTGATGGCCGCATCCGTCTGGATAAAATCTTCGTACTCGGCAATTCCCGCGGCTCGTCCTAACGCGCTGACAATCCCTAAGGTCACGGTCTGCGTCAATCCAAACGGATTCCCCACGGCGAGAACAAACTCCCCGACCTCCAGTTTGTCTGAATCGGCCCAGGGCACAGTGGGAAGCCCGGCCGCATCGATCTTGACGACGGCCACATCGGTTTTCGGATCGGTGCCGATCAGCTTCGCTTTGAATTCGCGTTTATCCGACAGCGTGACTCGAATGTCATCCGCCTTGCCGACGACATGATTGTTGGTGATGATCAGCCCATTTGACTCTACGATCACCCCGGACCCAAGCCCTCGTTCCTTTCGTTCTTTCGGGTGTTCGAATCGTCGAAAAAATTCATCACCGAAAAACTTTCGGAACAACGGGTCGTCGAACGGTGTTGTGCCTGATCCCTCAGAGCGTCCGCTTTTGGTGGCATAGATATTCACTACGGCCGGCTTCACAGACTTGGCAATGTCCACAAATGTTTGACTACTCCCACCCAGTGCAGGCTGAGGGGCGGTCGAAACCGGTCTGGCGACCGGCGGAGGTGCAGCCGGAGCCGGTGCATCCGGTATGGCATGACCCGTCGGCAGCCAACCGAGATCCGAAGCCACGACGAAACCGATAATCATTCCGGCGGTCAACAAGCTGGCCGCGACGATCCAACTTCTGGCTCCCTGAGGGGACTTCTGTCCAAGATCCAACTGGTTCATGATGGTTGATCTGCTCTCGTCTAGGCCGGATCAGTCCTTACTGAATCTCGCCGGCATAAATTCCCATGATGGCCTGGAGAAACTTGACCGCGTCCGCCTTCGGGCGTTGGAATGAATTCCGGCCGATGATGCTGCCAAATCCTCCTCCATCGCGAATCGCCCGCGCTTCGTCAAAGACATTCTTATCCTCGCTCTTGGCCCCTCCTGAAAAGATCACAATCCGCCGGCCATTGAAGGAACTCTGCACCACATGCTTGACCCGTTCCGCCAGCGTCTTGATCGGAATCTGCTCGGCCTCATACACCTTTTTTGCCGCAGCCTGTTCGAGGTGAGCAGTCGGGAGCTTGACCTTGATCACGTGCGCTCCGAGTTGCGCCGCAATTTGCGCCGCATAGGCCACGACATCCATGGCTGTTTCACCCTCTTTACTCAACACGGACCCGCGCGGATAGGACCAGACCACGACGGCCAGGCCGCTCTCCTTCGCTTCCTCGGCGATCGCCCGCAGTTGCTCATACATGGCATTGCAGTGAGCCGACCCGGGATAGATCGTAAACCCCACGGCAGAACAGCCCAAACGAAGGGCATCCTTCACACTGCCGGTGACCGACGGCAACGGATCTTTCTCATCATGCAGCACATCGTGATTGTTGAGTTTGAGGATGAGGGGAATCTGCCCCGCGAATTGATTCGCCCCGGCTTCAAGAAAGCCTAAGGGTGCGGCATACGCGTTACAGCCGGCATCGATTGCCAGTTGAAAATGGTAGTGCGGATCGTAGCCTGACGGGTTCGGTGCGAAACTCCTCGCCGGGCCGTGCTCGAATCCTTGATCCACCGGCAGGATCACTAACTTGCCGCTTCCGGCCAATTTACCGGACTGCAGCAAGCGAGCGATATTGGTCTTTGTGCCGACGTTATCGCTACCATACCAACTCAGAATTTCTCGAACTCGATCTCCCATGATTTCCTCCCGCCAGTATCACAGTACCACAGACATGAGTAATTAGGCTCTCCCTTGGATATACGCCTCCGCCTGCTCGACATCATAGCGGCTGCCGATGATCAACGGCACGCGTTGGTGGAGCTTCTTGGGTTCCACTTCCAATATTCTCGATGTTCCCGTCGAAGCTTGTCCGCCGGCCTGCTCGACGACAAACGCCAACGGATTCGCCTCGTAGAGAAGCCGGAGTTTCCCTTCCGGTTTATCGACTTCACCCGGATAGAGATAGATTCCTCCGCCAAGCAATAGACGGTGCACATCGGCCACCAAACAGCCCGAATACCGGGCGCTATAGGGACGACCGGTCGCCTTGTCGCTGATCTTGAGGAAATCCAGATACTTTTTCGTTCCTTCCGACCACTTGTTATAGTTCCCTTCATTGGCCGCGTAGACCTTGCCTTTGTCGGGAATACTGATCCGCGCATGTGACAACAGATACTCGCCAATCCCCGGTTCAAGCGTAAAGCCGTACACGCCTTGTCCGACCGTATAGACCAACATGGTACTCGACCCGTACAGCAAGTATCCGGCCGCGACTTGTTCGGTTCCGCGGCGTATCAATTCCTCTTCAGCCGGCAAACGATCGGACCGGCCGTACTTGAGCACCGAAAAAATGGCGCCGAGCGGCATATTGTTGTCCGTATTGGAGGAGCCATCGAGCGGATCGAAGAGCAGCATATATTTGCCTTGCGGCCAATTACCCGGCAGCGAAATCGGCTTTTCCATTTCTTCCGAGGCCAAGGCACAAACATATCCGCTGTGCTGAAAGACTTTGACGAAGTCGTCATTCGCGATGGCGTCCAATTTCTTGACCGCTTCTCCTTGTATGTTCGTGTCGCCGGTCGTTCCAAGAATATTGATCAGACCGGCTCGCCTGAGATCTTGCGCAATGAGCTTGCCGACGAGACCGATCCGGGTCAACAGGCTGGAGAATTCCTCCGTCGCACCTTGGTGTGACTCCTGATTTTGAATGATAAACCGGCTTAAAGTAAGGGGAAATTCTCTCATGATGCCGCCCAGTATAACGAGTTTGACCTGCTCGGACAACAACCGATATTAGCTTTGCGGAGCCGATTTCCCATCCACCAGATCTGCCACAATGGATCCCAAGACGACCTTCGCCTTCATGCGGAGCGGAGTCCTATGCTCATCAGTCGTAACCCAGACACGAATGTTTCCTTGATTCATGAAGAGGCCATGGAACGGCATGATAACGAGCACCCGCACAGTCTCCGCCTTGCCCCACGACCCTTCAATGGTCTCGATCCCCTCGACACGCACCTCGACCGGTCGATTCTTCTTATCATGATACACGTTCATTTTCAGTGAGGCGCCCGGCGTCGGCGGCAATACCGTACGCGTATAGTACAAGCATGAAATGATGTCTTGAGTCCCGGCTGGAATGGGCAATGACTCCGTGGTGCCTCCTCTGACGGCCGTGACCATCCCTTCTTTTTGGTGGAATTTGTACTCAATATCCTCTTTCTTTTTTCCTTCGCGTCGGCGGAACGTCATATGTTCCGGGACAAGCGCATCCAGGTCCAATTCCGACTCGACACGATTATCGACCGGAAAAAACTTCGTGATGATCGGTGTCGATTGCGCGGTGCCCACCAATTTGGCAACCGCTTGATCTCTCATTCCTTCTATCCGAGCCACTTCCATCACGGCGATGGCGGCGGTAACGTTGAGCCAGGATACCTGATAGGTCAGCCGTTCACCGATCTGAAACGGGCGATTTACTTTACCCGGAGGTTCAGCTCCAATGGAGCCGGACGGGAATGACAGGACCAACACGGCAGTTGCCATCGCGGCATAACGGTACATGCGGGGAGTCTCGCCATTCCGAATCGACGAAGCCTGGGCACGTGCTAGCACCCGAGCGCTCGTTTCGTCTCAGCGAGTTCATTTTCAATGAGGGCCCGAATGACATCAAGTTGGGCAGAAGATATCGCTTCAAATCTGAGCACTAAGGCCGGTTGGGTGTTGGAGGCCCTGATGAGCCCCCATCCATCCTCGAAGCTCGCACGGACGCCGTCGATCGTGATGAGGCCCTGAAGCATAAGCTTTTGAGGGCCAAGGTTTTGCTTGGTCCTTAAATACTCCTCGAACTTCATGCGAATCCGCTCAACCACATCGAACTTGACGGCATCGGGAAGATCCACTCGTATTTCGGGAGTGACCACCGAGTGGGGAAGATCAGAGACTAAGGTGGAAAGCGGCCGTTGGGCTTTGGCCAAGATTTCAATAAGTCGGCAGGACGCATACACGGCATCGTCATATCCAAAATACCGGTCGGCAAAAAACATATGCCCCGACATTTCACCGGCCAACACCGCCGACTCCTCTTTCATCTTGGCTTTAATCAATGAATGCCCGGTCTTCCACATGATCGGTCGTCCACCGCGCTTGGCAATATCATCATAAAGACTTTGTGAGGCCTTCACTTCCGAGATGATCGTACTGCCGGGGTTCACGGCCAAGATGTCGCGGGAGTAGAGGACCAAGAGACGGTCACCCCATAGAACATTGCCTTGCTCGTCAATGGCCCCGATGCGATCCGCATCCCCGTCATAACCGATTCCCACATCGGCTTGGTCATTCTTCACTGCCTGCATCAAGTCGGAAAGATTCTCCAGTACCGTAGGGTCTGGATGATGATTGGGAAAGCACCCATCGAGCTCACAATACAATCCTGTCACCTTACACCCCAACAACTCGAGGGCTTGCTTGGCAACAAGCGACGCCGCGCCGTTCCCGCTATCGATCACGACATGCAGCCGATGCGCTCTGACATGCGAAAAGCTCTGCTTGATGTAGGCCAGATAGTCAGGAATAATTGCGTGCTCGGAAAGACGTCCTTCTCCCGATATGAATACGCCTTGCTCCATCATTCGCCGGAGTTCTTGAATTTCCTCTCCATGGATGGCTGTTTTACCCACACATATCTTAAACCCATTATATTCTGCAGAGTTGTGGCTTCCCGTAATCATAATGCCGCCGCCGACCGGCAACGTGAATAAGGAAAAGTAGACCAGTGGGGACGTACAAATTCCGATGTCGATCACGTCGAGCCCACCGGCAAGCAGTCCCTTGAGCAGGGCTTTGTGGAGCACCGGAGAACTTAATCTACCGTCACGCCCAAGACTGATCGTCTTGACTCCACGCGCGCTTACATAGGTAGAGTAGGCCCGCCCCAGCCGTTCGGCCAGCTCCTCGGTGAGTTCGCTCCCGACAATTCCTCTGAGATCATATTCCCGAAACAAACCCACAATCCCTCCTTAGCCAGCCGATCCGCTGTCCCCGCTCTTTGGCATGCTGCGAAGATTTCTCAACCACTCTCTGCATCACCCTGCCGCTATCCGGCCATAATCATCCTTGAACCGCACAATATCATCCTCACCGAGATAGGGGCCGTTCTGTACCTCGATGATATGCACCGTCTCCTGTCCCGGATTCTCCAAGCGGTGTTTCGTCTTGACCGGAATGGCCGTGCTTTGTCCAACCTTGAGATCGAACACGTCTTGATCTCTTGTCACGCGCGCGGTACCCGCAATCACGACCCAGTGTTCGCTGCGCTCGTGGTGCAGCTGAAGCGAAAGGCGCCCACCTGGGTTGACCGTGACCCGTTTCACTTTGAACCCTGGACCTTCCTCCAGGACCGTATACGACCCCCATGGCCGCTGAACCGTCAGGTGCTCCAGATGTTCGGGCGCCTGCTGCTGTTTGAGCACATCGACGATCTTCTTCACGTCCTGCGCCCTCGATTTCGGACACACTAACGTCGCATCGGGGGTATCCACCACCACCATGTCTTGTAACCCGATCGTCGCGACGACGCGCCGATCCGCATAGACGATCGAATGCGTGCTCTCAAGATCGATGACTCGTCCGGCCAGAACATTGCCGGCCTTATTCTTTTCCGCCACTTCGTCCAAGCTACCCCAGCTCCCGACATCCGACCACTTAAACGTCACCGGTACCACGGCTGCCTTCGATGACCGTTCCATCACGCCGGTATCGATAGAGACCGGCGTGATTTGGCGATAGACGTCGTCGATCGACTGTTTCGGAGCGCCGCCCTTCTTAAGTTCCCGGATCCGCTCCATCGAGGCCGCAATTGCCGGCTGATGAAGGGCAATCTCCTCAAAAATCGTCGCGGCCCGCCAGACAAACATGCCGCTGTTCCAAAAATACTGACCTGCCTTCAGATACTGAGCTGCCTTGGTCGCATTGGGCTTCTCCACGAACCTTTGAACAGGATGTCCCTTCAGTTTTCCCTGTTTACCAAGCAGCACGTTGCCGTTCGGTTTGATATAGCCGTACCCGGTTTCAGGTCGAATCGGCTTAATCCCGAACGTGACCAAGTAACCCTCCGTTGCCAATTTGGAAGCCAATTGCACTGCCGCCTCAAAATCGCGCTGCCCGGTCACCACATGATCGGCGGGAACGACCAACATGAGACCATTGGGATCACGCGCCAATACTTCGATGGCGGCAAAAGCAATGGCGGGCGCGGTGTTCCGTCCTTCCGGTTCTAGAAGGAATCCGTTTGCCAGGTCGTCTTTCCAATCAGACAGTTGGCCACGGATGAGATCAGCCTGTGCCGCATTCGTCGAGATCAGGACGTGAGCTGCCGGCGCACAGCCTGAGACGCGTCGCATGGTCTGTTGAATCAATGTATGCTCTCCGCCGATCCGCAAGAGCTGCTTTGGGAACAGATGGCGGCTCAACGGCCAAAACCTGGTCCCACTCCCCCCTGCCATAATCACTGGATATAGTGTGTATGTGCGCGCCATAGCCTCCCTCAACATCTCTACTTTATAATATTCGCCTCGCTCCGAGATTGGAGGATCATGTCCGCGAGCTCACGCACCGCCCCTTCTCCCCCCTTCTGCCGACACACATAGTCTACGATTTCCAATACTTGAGGAAGACTATCCGCGGGGGCCGCCGACAATCCCACGGCTTTTAAAGCTCCAATGTCGTTCACGTCATCGCCGATATACGCGACGTGCCGGAGTGAGATGCCATGTCGCACCGCCATGTCGCGGATCACCGACAATTTGTCCATCACTCCCTGATGAAGCTCCGGGATGGCGAGTTTTTCCGCCCGCCTGGCCACTAACCTCGTTCGCTCCTGCGTGACGATTGCCGTAATGAGTCCGGCCTTTTGCAGTAGTTTGATCCCCATTCCATCGCGGGTATTGAACTTTTTCCATTCATCACCCGACTCGGCATAATACATGCCGGCATCGGTCAGGACTCCGTCCACATCAGTGGCCAGCAATCGGATATTCCGTAAGAGGCTCTTCGCGGGCTGCTGCCGAGTTTTTCGTTTCACGAGCGTTTCACAAGAAAAAGCTGCCTCTCCGGCAGCAATCGAGTGCTATCTTAGCGAGTCTCTCGGCCATTGCAAAGGATTTTGGCCGTGAAGAACCTGTGCTTATTGAGGGTCGGGCAGAGGGACCTGAACGCCTTTGGCAAATCGCGTCAATGCCTGGTTCCATTCAGGTAACATAAGACCCAATGACACCAGCCGGGTCGAACTCAGCACAGAATAGGGCGGCCGCTTGGCGAGGCGGCCTGCCTGCTGGGTCGTGATCGGCAGGACAGAACATGGGAGCTCCATTTCGCGGACGATGGCCTGCGCAAACTCATACCACGTGCACTGTCCACCATTGGTGACATGGACGACTCCCTGCACATCGTGGCCGATGAGCGACGCAACGGCGGAGGCCAGATCTTCGGCATACGTGGGACATCCACACTGATCATTCACAACCTTCAAGGTCGACCCGCTTTGCGAGGCACGTATAATCGACTTCACAAAATTCTTACCGACGGCCCCATAGAGCCACGCCGTCCGAATGATAAGCGCGTTGGCGCCCGATGCCAGGACAACTTGTTCTCCCTTCCATTTTGACAGTCCATATTGATTGATCGGGCGAGGGCTATCGTACTCACGATATGGTCTTTGCTGCTCGCCGTCGAAGACATAGTCGGTAGAAATGTAGATCAAGCGGGCGCCAAGCCGAACGGCGGCCTTCGCAACCTGCTCCGTTCCCTTCGCGTTTACCGCCATCGCCAGATCGGGTTCCCGCTCAGCCCCGTCTACGTCGGTATAGGCCCCGGCATGGATAATCAGGTCTGGCGAGGCTTCAACGATTTCTTCATGAACCGTCGGCTGCGCGAGATCGAAGTCCGGCAGATCTTTGGAAATGACCGTTTCGTATCCGAGCATCCTGCAGAGCACAGTACCCAGTTGCCCATTAGCCCCGGTGAGGAGAATTCGCATCTTGGCAATCGACTGACTTGAGACCTGGTTCAGGTGGAGTCTCGGACCGGTGTGCCCGTCGGCTATTCAACAGGACTCGTCGTTCTAACCTACTTGCTGCAACCGTTTGCCGTACATCTGCTCATAGTACTTCCGGAACTCTCCGGACTTGATGGGGCGCCACCAGGATTCATGCTCTTGATACCACCGGACTGTCGCGCGCAGTCCTTCTTCGAACGGTACGGTAGGGCACCATCCCAGCTGTCGCAGTTTCCCGCAATCAACGGCATAACGGCGGTCGTGACCAGGCCGGTCCGTCACAAAGCGAAGCAAGCTCTTCGGCTTGCCCAGACAAGAGAGAATCTCCTCGGCAACCACGATGTTTTCGCGCTCGTTTCCCCCGCCGATATTGTAGATGGCTCCCGGTTCCCCATCAAAAAATGTCCGTTCGATCCCGGCACAATGATCGTCGACGGCAAGCCAATCTCGGCAGTATCTTCCGTCGCCATATAACGGCAACAGCTGATCATCGATGGCGTTCGTCACGAAGAGAGGAATAAGTTTTTCCGGATACTGATGGGAACCGTAAGTATTACTGCCTCTCGTCACGACCACGGGAAACCGATAGGTCGTCCAATAGCTCAGCACAAGAAGATCCCCCCCTGCTTTGCTGGCTGAATAGGGGCTACGCGGCGCCAACCGATCGGCTTCGGTCGACAGCCCGGATTCGACGTTGCCATAGACCTCGTCGGTGCTGACTTGTAGAAACCGTGCAACCCCGGCATGGCGCCCTTCTTCAAGTAATACGCCCGTGCCCACCACATCAGTGCGCGCAAAGCTGCCTGGGTCAAGAATCGAACGGTCGACATGTGTCTCCGCAGCGCAATTGATGATGCCTTCGACTCGATATTTTCGAATCACAGACGAAACCAGTTGCGCATCACAAATATCGCCCTGGATAAAGACATACCCCGGATGCCGACTGACCGCGTCCAGGTTCGTCAAGTTCCCCGAATAGCGAAGGGCATCGAGATTGACAATCTCATGCTGCGACGATGCAAGCAGACGTCGAACAAGATGAGACCCGATGAACCCAGCGCCGCCGGTGACAAGGATACGCATCTACGATTCCAACTCCATATTATTTGCGCCGGTTTGGCCGACCCACTGATTGGCCAGATACAATGACTCGATGGTGCCGGCATCCGTCCACCACCCCTGTAGGAGATCCCATGTCAGCGTTCCGGCCTTGATATAGGCGTTGTTGACGTCGGTAATTTCCAACTCCCCTCTTGCGGAGGGCTTCAGCGCTCGGATGAACTCGAAGACGTGAGGATCATAAAAGTAAATGCCCGTCACGGCATATGGCGACCGTGGCTGGCCCGGTTTTTCCTCGATTCTTACGACACGTTCTCCTTCCAAAACCGGCACACCGAACCGCTGCGGATCTTTGACTTCTTTGAGAAGAATCTTCGCTCCCTTTCGCTGGCAGCGAAAGTGATCCGCCGCCGTGGCGATGTTTCCCTGAATAATGTTGTCACCCAACACGACACAGATCGATTCGCCATCCGCAAAGTGTTCCGCCAGCCGAAGGGCGTCAGCTATGCCTCCTTCGCCCTCCTGATAGGTATAGTTGAGATGTTTGAGGCCGAACTCTTTCCCATTCCCGAGCAGTTTCAGAAAATCGCCAGCGCTATTGCCACCCGTCACCAACATGATCTCCGTCACACCCGCATTGACCAACGTCTGAATCGGATAATAGATCATCGGCCGGTCATACACTGGAAGCAGATGCTTGTTCGTGACCTTGGTGAGAGGCAATAATCTGCTGCCCAAGCCTCCCGCCAGCACGACACCTTTCACTGCATCACCCTCCTATTCTGGTCGGACACTTTCCATTCTTATCGGTTGGCATCGGTTAAAACTGTAGGGCTTCAGGGAACGCGGGGAAGCCTCCTGCTGACACAGATTCTAGAGGACATCCGGCGAGAGGGTCGGATGGAAACTCGGGACAAGCCGCTGAAGGTCTCGGAGCAGCTCCGCTTCGTCGTATTTCGGCAGATTGGCCTGCAACGCCTCCAACCATTCGCTCAGCTCACCGACGGGGACCGGGGCTCCGGCGGCTCGGTGGATCTTCGGATGGGCAGTCGGTTCAACCTGTTCACGTTCCTCAAAGAGTTCTTCGTACAACTTTTCCCCAGGCCGGAGACCGGTAAAGATGATGTCGATATCCTTACCGGGAACCAGGCCGGCCAGCACAATCATATTTCTGGCGAGGTCGGTCACTCGGATTTGCTCGCCCATATCCAGGACAAACACTTCTCCTCCCCGACCCATCACACTGGCCTGGAGAACCAATTGCACCGCCTCGGGGATCGTCATGAAGAACCGCTTGATCTCAGGATGGGTCACCGTCACTGGTCCTCCTTTGCGGATCTGTTCGGCGAAGAGAGGCACCACGCTTCCATTACTGCCCAACACGTTCCCGAACCGCACGACGGTGAACTTCGTCAAACCTGTATGGTTACACTCTTGCAGCAAATGTTCGGCAATCCTCTTGGTGACACCCATGATGCTCGATGGGTTAACCGCTTTATCTGTGGAAATAAGAACGAATCGGTCGACGCCCGCTTGCATGGCAGCTTCGGCAACTACGCGGGTTCCTAGGATATTGTTGCGAATCGCTTCTTTCGGATTCAATTCCATGAGTGGGACATGTTTGTGTGCCGCGGCATGAAACACGATATCGGGACCGGTCTGGCGAAATACTTCCGAGACACGGTCAGGCACCGTCACGTCCCCTATACGGGGGAGGATCGTTGCTTCCGGAAACGCCGCCCTCAATTCCAGCAAAAGCGCATGGAGGGCATTTTCATACCGTTCAAATAACACTAAGACCTTTGGCTCGTGCTGCGCAATCTGCCGACATAACTCGGACCCAATCGAACCTCCCGCTCCGGTGACCAGCAAGGTCTTACCGGTGATGAGAGGGTGCAGGTCCTGGCAATCAGTCTGGATCGGTTCACGCTGAAGCAAATCGTCCAGGCTCATCGGCCGTACTTGTTGCAAAGAGACGGGATCACCCAATAATTGTTTGAGATTGGGTAAGGTCTTGATCGGGACAGTGCACCCTTCTGAAGCCGCCAGGACTTTTTGCTTCACCGTGGTTGATGCGGATGGAATGGCGACGATGATCTCGTGAACTTTCAGCCGATCCGCCGCATGTCTAATATCGGCGATCGTCCCCACAACCGGGATTCCATGGATCGTCATCTTGCGTTTGATGGGATCATCATCCACAAACCCAACCGGCCGGCTGTTATAGTTGGCATCGGAAAGCATGTCTCTTACCAGCAACTCGCCGGCATTTCCCGCGCCGACGATCAGCACTCGCCGGGCGGTCGGATCGGCCATCCGGATCCATTCCCGGAATCCCCGTACCGCCAATCGTATGCCCGACAAATACAATCCGTTCAACAGACCAGTCAGGACGATGACGGAGCGAGGATACTGGGTAATCCCGCCGATGAGATGAATGACTCCGTAAAAAGCCGCCGCGCCCGTTAGGGAGGCCAGCAGGATTTTTCCTAAGTCGTAAATGCCGACATATCTCCAAAGCCCTCGCTGAATCCCAAACATCCATAAGCCGGACCCGAATATCAGCAACACGGCGGGAACGTGATCCCACATGAGCTGCTGATACTCGGGAGGAAGGTCGGCATCGAATCGCAATGCAAACGCGGTCAGGTTTGCCAAGAGAATCAGAACCAACTGTGCGCCGATGACGAGAAATGACCGATAGAGGAGCACCACGTTCCCGTATCGTCCGGCAATGGAGCGAAAGAGCTTGGCTGCCGACTGTTTCATGCGTACCCTGGGGTCGAGATGAAGAGCGTTCGCTCCCCAAGAATGGTTTCGACGGCCTGAATGGCCCGCTGCACAGACAACTGCTGGAGGCAATCGCTCAAACTGTTGACGTGACGGTCGCACCCTTCACCAAGGCATGGCACACACTCCCCTTCTCCTTGGAGCAGAAACACATTTCCCTGCCGCTGCGAGCCTCGTCTCACCCACGGACTGTGCGTCGTTGGCGGGAAGTCCTTCGGCCACGGGCCCCACTTCACCGGATTTGACGGCCCAAAGAGTACGACGGTGGGCACCCCGACAGCGCCGGCCATATGACTCACGGCCGTATCCGTTCCGACATACAGCGCCGCGCGGCTTAAGAGACAACCAAGAGCCGGCAGTGTCACTCGGCCGACCAGATTCACTGCCCCCGGCAACCCTTGAATGACTTGTTCACAGTACGCCTCTTGGTCTGACTCCACGCCGGTGACAACAACCCCCATCCCCCGGTCACTCAACCATCGCCCGAGCGCAATCCAGCCGGACACCGTCCAGGTCTTATAGGCAAACTTCGGCGATATATGTAACACGGCATATCGTTGAGTATCCCGGATCTGAAGAAAAACATCCCGAACGGATTCTTCATCTTCTTGCGTCCACGCCACAATAGGGGTTCCAAGAGGTTTGATTCCTAACGGTTTCAGCAACCGCAGATTCATGACGACCGTATGGGTATCCAGGTTGTCAAAGGGAACCCATTCGTGGAGTAGGCGTTGTTTCCACCGTGATTTGTTATCCGGCAAAAGAGTCCCGATACGATATCGACCGGCAACCCAAGCGTGAAAAGTGGGGCGGTCTCCCGCCAGGACGGAAAAAGCGACATCATAGCGCCGCCAGATCGAGCGGAGTAACTTCAGATGTTTTCCGATCGTCGGACGCTCGGGAATCGTCAATATTCTCCGGATATCTCCATTAGCCGACACGATCTCTTGCGTCCCTTCGAACACCAGCATATCGATGATCAGATGCGGCAACGCGGTCTTGAGGGAGCGCACAACGGGCGTAGCTAAGAGCACGTCGCCGATTCGACGCGTACAGACGACCAATGCGCTCCGCATTTCCCGATTCATCCGGCCACTAGCTATCATGCCGCTTGTCGAGCAGGTCGGGACCACATGTGGAAGAGGAAACGTATCTAATCTCTCGTGGAACGAGAACGTCCGTGTCGCATCAAAGGCCACCGTGTCGATCAAGTCCAATGGCGGCGCGCACCGTCGTCGACTGCAACAGCTCCTCCAACCGCTTTTGATTGGCAGCAAGTCTCATGCGATCCTGCTCGGGATGCCATAAATGGAATACGGTCGCGGCGAATCGCGCGTTCTTATGTTTCACTCCGGCATGAAGAAGCCGAATGACCAAGTCAGAATCTTCCAACCCCCACCCCTCATAGGACTCGTCGAGTCCATTCACACGGATCAAATCTGTACGCCATGCGGAGAGATTGCACGTCTTGATACCTTTCCAGCGACCGGGGGTCCATTTTCGGAACCGCCCATCGGGCAATGTCATCAACGGGAGTACCCGATTGATTTCCCTCCGTGACCAGGAGAGGGCCCATTCGATTCCGCCCCACGCATGAATCGGAAGCCGCTCATGCACGACACGGTTCGTCAACTCGTCGGTGAGCAACACACGATTCGCCCCCAGAAAGTAACCTGGTTCGGCCAGTCGCTTGTGGACACGCACGAAATGCCGGGAGGGAACACAATCTCCATCCGTGAAAATAATGTAGTCGGCACTCGTCGACGTGACGGCACGGTTGCGAATCGCGGCGGCTCGAAATCCACGGTCCTCCTGCCAAATATGCGCCAGCGAGAACGGGGCGCGCTGTGCAAACTGCCGGACAATCTCCGCCGTCTCCTCTTTCGAACCGTCATCCGCAACAACGAGCCCAAAATCGCGATCGCTTTGACCGCAATACCCCTCTAGAACAGCCGCCAGAGCATCCGGACGATTGTAGGTCGTAACGATCACTGCCGTGTTCATTTCGGAGGTGCGCTACCGGAACGTCGAAGTGGTATCTGTTTGGGAAGCGGCCACATCTCTTGCTGCTCGAATCGCTTGGCATACCGATAAAAAGTCCCCTCAAAATTTCCAAAGGCGATAACGAATCCGGGCCAGCCGTCCAGAAACCCTCGCTTGACCACATAGTGTTTGAGAAATGACCAAAGACCGTGAAACAGGGCCGCCCCCATCGACACCCGTCGATCGGCCAGCTTCAGCGCTCCAAGCGACGAATAGCGGTTGGCCTTCTTCACAACTTCCTCAAAGTCACCGAACGGGATCTGCCAAATCGCATGTGTCAGGCGTCCGACCGGCTTGGCGGTCAACAGTTCGTACCCTTCATGGACGGGAGATTGCGCATATTTCATCGCCCCCTTCCGAAACAGCTGGGGTTGGCGGAAATTCGGATACCAGCCGGAATGTTTGATCCAACATCCCATGAAGTAATTTCGTCTCGGCACCAGATAGGCGTCGTGTGCAGGAGTCTCGGCGAGGACCGCGAGAATCTCGTCCCGGACTTCGGGTGTGCACTGTTCATCCGTATCGAGGCTGAAGATCCACTCGTGCGTGCACACCGCAATGGCTTGATTTCGAAGATGGCCGAAACCCTGAAATGGAATCTGGACGACCCGGGCTCCCAAGTCCTGCGCGATCTGGGCCGTCTCGTCCGTACTGGCAGAATCGATCACGATGATTTCATCCGCCCATAATACGCTATTAATGGCATCGGCAATCTTCTTCGCCGCGTTGTAGGCGATGATGTAGCTCGAAAGACTCATGCCTTCGTATCGAGTTGCAGATCAGTTCCGGAATACATCAGCCCGGAGAGCCAGCAGTACAGCAGTTTCTCCGTATGGTCGTTGAGTGCGGGTTGGAAGAGACATCCGATCGCGATCGTGACCACCAACCCCCTGGCAAGGAATCCATACGTCGCATCACTGGTGAGAGCGGTCGATCGCCACTGTTGTGCAAAGAGCCAGAGTAACAGGCAGAGCCCGATAATTCCGACCTGTGCCATGATCAGGAGATATTGATTGTGTGGGTGCGTTGGAACAGGCCGGCCTGCTTCCTGTACGCGTGCGGCATAGGCCTGCGCAAACCCTCCAGTCCCGACGCCCATCAGCGGGTGATCCCGAATGATCTCGACAGTGTGATAGAAAAATTCCAACCGCTCGGTAACACCATCATACGTAGCCGACTGAGGATTCCACTGGGTGGCACCGGTGGCCACAAGATTGACACGATCGTGAAAAGAGGTAGAGACGTGATACGCCGAGTAAAATGTCACGCAAAGAGCCAAGACCGCTCCCATCGCGCCTCGCCATCCGAAAAGCATATAGAGGGCCACCATCGTAAGCCCCGCCAACACCACATATCCCGTTCGACCCTGCACCATCAATAGCACATTACCTGCGGCCATGGCCGAGGCAGCCCCCCATCCCCATCGGATCCATCTCTGTGAAGACTTCCAAGCCAACACGGCAAACAACAATGCACCGAAGGCCATCAGTATGTTATGCGTTGTGTGTTTTTTGAATACGCATGGGTTAAACCGATCACAATTGAGAGCTTCGTTGGCTTGAAGCCCCCCCCCACTCAAGGCAAGAGACAGCAGCAGCGTCACGATTAACGATATCGCGAGCGCTAGAAGCGCGCGATTCCGTTCGTAGACGTCGACCGCCATTGAAATCAACAAAGGAATCAGCAACAGATCGGCGTACTTCTTCACGGCCAGCGCACGCTCTTCCAGAGAACCCATTCCCCATAAGGATCCTGCCAGCAACCACCCGAACAAGAATAACGCACTCACTGCCACAGGATTCGCGGTGATCCGACGGATTCGCTGCCGCCACTCTCCGCTGGCGACCCAACACGCGACAAGCAGAGCGACAAGAATGCCGTCCGCCACCACCCAAATCGGTATGGTGAAGCCGAGTGCGGTCGTCGTCCAGCCCGCCACCCGTCTCGCCTCCGCCTGCAGGCGATTGATCCGCCAATGAGATACCTCCATGCCCTCTCCCGGGTCCGAGACTCTCTTCGTAATAAACATGCTACTTCGTTCGGAACAATGCCAGGCGAAGCAAGATCACGCTACGCTTCGACGGTCACTTTTGAAGAATCCTGTGCCGGCGCGGTCTGGACGGGATTGCTGTCGCTTGCTGCGTGCGGATTTCGGGGAGGATGAGAGTATGTTCGTTTCTGCTCCAACCTATTCACAAGTCTCCCTAATATGAAAAACATGACCAGCCAGGCACCAAGAACGAGCAACCGCCAATTTCCGCTTGAATGATGATAGAGAATCGCCAATCCTCCGCAGATAATCATGACTCCATACTCTGCGAGCACGGTCCGGCGATGACTCCATCCGCTCAACACCAGCCGTTGATAATAATGCTCCCGGTGAGCCTCCCAGATCTTTTGGCGTCGCAGGGCCCGTCGGATCAACGTCACCGTCGCATCAAGAATGAAGGGAGAAAAAACAATAATCGGAACCCAAAAATCGAATATCTTGTCTCGCATTCCTAGGAGCATCAACGTTCCGGCCAAGAAACCGACTGTGATGCTCCCGGCATCACCCATAAAAATACGCGCCGGCGGGAAGTTATGAGCGAGAAACCCCAGTGCACTCATCGCGACGAACGAGGCGATGATGAGCATGATTGGGAAATTGGCTTCCCACCCGAAATAGGCGAGAAAACCAAACCCCCACAACGTCATCCCGCCCGCAAATCCATCCATACCATCCATAAAGTTATAGAGATTCGCCATCCACATCAGCACGAGTGCGCTCACAGGAATCGCCGCCATTCCAAGATGGATCACCTGCACTCCCGGGATCGGGATGGAAGATATGGTCAGCCCCACCCCGCCGATAATGATAAACGCGGAGGCTGCTTGTACGCCCAATCGGAGACTTGCAGGAAGACCGATACAATCGTCAACGAAGGACACAATGAAGATAAGGAGCATGGAAGCCACAATCCAGACGCTTCCCGAGGCCACTCCCTTCGGGAGCACGGCTTTCGTCGGTTGTGCAATGGCAAGCATGCTTGCAGCTGCAATAAGACCGATCACCACACTGGCAACAATGGCCAACCCTCCGGTTTGCGGAGTCGGCATGGAATGCAAGGTTCGCTCATTTGGGTGAGCGAGTATCGAAAGAAACGATTTCGGTGAACACAAGCTTCGCGTGATCCACCACGCCGAGAGAAACGCCACAGCCGCTGGAAATATGACCATTATGATTTGCATGGTTCCTGTCTTATCGGGTCACACTACTCTCCGTGCTCGACTTTCTCAAGATCCGGCACCGGTTGCCCCGCGATAGAACGCAATCAGTTCGGGAACCGCTTCCTTGAACGAGTGCGTCGCGTCATACCCCAATTCACGTGTGATGGCCGTGGAATTGAACCACGCACATCCGATGAGCTTTGCCAGACGTTCGGTCGTCAGGGAAGCATGCCGTCCACTGATGGCGTGGAACAAGTCTCCACCTCGCGCGCCTCCTTTGAGCATCCAGAGTGGAACTCGCCATCGCGGGAGCGATTTCCCCAATCCGGCTCGCAACCAGTCATAGACGTCAGTCACGCAATACGGCTCGGTATCGGCAACGATGTACGCCGCTCGGCCGATAGTCGGCGCGTGAAGGCACAGCAGCGCAGCCTGCACGAAGTTCCCGACATGCAAGAGGCTTCGGACCGCTGAGAGACGAGGCAACGCGGGAAACCGCCCATGATCGATCGCTTCGATCATTCGAAAGAGGTTGCCTTTCATCGTCGGTCCATAGACCATGGGAAGGCGGAGTGATACTGCGGTGAAGCCATGCCGAGCAGCGTATTCAGAGACCAGCTGCTCGGCTCGCCATTTTGACCGACCGTAGGCGGTCTGTGGATCCGGCGTCCGCGATTCATCGATACACCCCTGTGTTTCTTCTCCAAAGACCTTGACCGAACTGGCAAACACCACGCGACCCACGCCCGATGCGACAGCTGCATCGAGGACATGTCTCGTGCCTTCGACGTTAACTGGGTCGTAGTCTTGCCCTGCGTCCGGATCATCGATCGCATGCACTTTGGCCGCGAGATGAACGACAGCCCCACAGCCGATTGCTGTCGCTTGGATCTCCTTCGGGTCGCGAATATCCGCAGCAACGGTTTCGACCTTCCCCAAGACCGGGGTGAGCCAGGTTGAATCATGAACGACAGCTCGAACTTGACACCCTGACCGGCAGAGCTCTTCCACCAGCGATGATCCAAGAAACCCTGCCGCACCTGTCACCAATACCTTGGTCATGCGTACCCATGGGAGCGATCCGATACAGAAGAAGATTTCAACGCATTGTGGTACAGGGTGAGCACCTGTTCACTAATCTTTGCGCCGGACCATTCGCTTAAGGCGAGTATTCGGTTTCGCTGCCCCATAACTTCCCGCACCCGATGGTCAGACAGCAACTCGTCAATAGCGGCCGCTAACGCCGTGGGATCTTTGGGGGGGACGAGCAGCCCATTAAACCGATCGCGCACGATATCCCGGCAACCGGGAACATTGGTTGCCACCAACGCCTTCCCGCAGGCCGCCGCTTCCAACAATACTTTTGGCAGACCTTCGCGGTACGAAGGCAGCACGACAAGCATGGCAATTCCATACATGGTCGGCATATCGTCTCGGTGCCCCCACCATTCCACCACCCCTTCCTGCACCCATTCATCAAGCCGCAGCTGAGGAATCGCAGCAGGATTGTGTTCATCACACCGTCCAAGGAGGACAAATCTCGCCATGACACCTTGGTGTCTTAAGTCACGAGCAGCCTCAACAAACTCTCCAACCCCCTTGTCCCACAACATCCGGGCCGGAAGCAGGACGATCGGTATGCCGGTTGGGAGCGGTTGAAGGCAAAACATCCTGATATCAATGCCTGACCCCGCAATAATTCTTGTCCGTGAAGCAGGAACAACACCCTCTCGAACGAGTTGACCCTGATCATCGTGATTCTGGACAAGCACCGTTGAGCAGCCTAACCGAAGCATTGCTTTCAACGCCGTCTTCACACACCAACGCAACAGCCTGTTCCGTTCCTCGATGAACACATAGCCGAGACCGGCGAACGCGTTGATGACGGCAGGTCCTCCGGCAATCCATGCAGCCAGCGATCCATAGAGAATCGGTTTCAGGGCCACATGATGGACAATGTCCGGCCTGACACACCGATACAACCGCACGAGTTCCGCGATGGTGGACAACTCGTGAAGCACATTGCGGCTCCGCCGAATCATTTTCAACGGCTCGAGCCGAAAACCCTCACCTCTAATTCGTTCGCCATGATCGGTCACACGAGTCGCCACAATGACTTCATATCCGGCGTCTCGGGCGGCTCGCGCCAGATCCAGACGATGGGACCAGAAATACCAGTCTTCAGTGATGAGATACAGCAGGCGTGGACGATCGTTCATGGCCATGAAGCCAAGCTTGAAACATCAACACATTCCAGAGCCAATATTGCCAATTGCGCCGACCCGAGAGATGTTCCCGCCATTTCTCTCGAATGGGAGCCGGATCGAGATAGCCCTCGCGTCGAAGCCGGGACTCATCTAACAATGCCTCGGCCCAATCTCTCAGACTGCTTCTGAGCCATGAGTCCAACGGCATTCCAAATCCCATCTTTGGACGTTCGACCAAGTGTTTCGGCACGTAGCGATAGAGAACCTGGCGGAGCAGCCACTTTCCCTCGCTTTCCGCTCGGATTTTCATCGACAGAGGCAGGCTCCAGGCGAACTCCACCACGCGATGGTCGAGCAGGGGGACTCGGGTTTCCAGACTGACCGCCATCGTCGCGCGATCCAGTTTTGCCAAAATATCATCGGGCAGATATCCGACCAAGTCGTGGAACATCATCCGTTCGCTGAAATCATGCTTCGTCAGCCGGCCTGCTTGGTCATCAGCCCAGATGCGTTCTTCATGAAACCCGACGACCAACGAGGCCGGCTCGAGGTGTTGCGATATCAATCGCCGATACAGTTCCGCTGGATTCTCCGCATCGACCATCATAGCGAGTTTATGGATTTTATCTCCAAGCATCGTCATGCGGAACGCGTCCGGCAGACCTGGGCGCAGGACCCTAGCGAGCGTATCCCACTGCTCTGGCGACAGCACCCTCATGGCACGACCCATGAGTGACCGTATAGAAACCGGCACGTGTGCGATCCGGTTCCAGATCAACCGCCCCCAGGAATACCGATTGTACCCTCCGAACAATTCGTCCCCTCCATCCCCCGAAAGCGCCACTGTGACATGCTGCTTGGCCAGCTGCGCAACAAGATAGGTGGGGATGGCGGACGAATCGCCAAATGGTTCGTCATACATCGATGGCAAGAGCGGAATCACGGCCAATGCGTCGGCCGGACTCACATAAAGTTCGGTGTGCTCCGTTCCCAGGTAGGCAGCGACGGCTTTCGCGTGCGGGGCTTCATTGTATTCGGCTTCGGGAAATCCTATTGAAAAAGTCCTGATGGGCCGAGATGACTGCGCCTGCATCAGCGCTACAACGGTGGAGGAATCGATGCCGCCCGAGAGAAACGCGCCGAGAGGCACATCGGCGACCATTTGTGCCTCAATTGCGCCACTCAACAGCCGGTTCAATTCGTCCACAGCCATCCTATCGGTCCAATCCGGTCTGATGTCCTGCCCGGCCACCGTTACGGCAGACCAATAGGGTTTGGGTTGAGGCCAGTGCCCGGCTGAATCGCTGGGTGAGATGATCACGTAGGTACCCGGCAGGAGCTTTCGGATCCCGACATAGATGGAGTGCGGTAGAGGCACATAGGCATAGCGCATGAAGTACGCCAAGGCGCCTCGATCAATTTCGCCAGTCCAGTCTGAGTGGACTTCCAACGCCTTCAGCTCCGAGGCGAACATGAACGTCCCGTTACGCCATCCATAGTAGAGCGGCTTTTCTCCGATGCGGTCGCGGGCCAAGATCAAGCAGCGCTCGACACGATCCCACAGGGCTAAGGCAAACATACCGACACTGGTTTGGAGAGTTTTTTCAACACCCCAGGTTTCAAAGGCCGTCAACAGTGTTTCGGTGTCCGAATGCCCGCGCCATGACCTCTGAGGAAGTTGCTCTCGTAGCTCCAGGTGATTGTAGATTTCGCCATTGAACACGATCACATATCGGCCGGAAGTCGATTGCATCGGCTGGTGACCGGCGGGAGAAAGATCCAGAATCGACAGGCGCGCATGGCCAAATCCGAGGCCCACAGAACGATCACACCAGAGGCCCGAATTATCCGGCCCGCGATAGCGAATCGCCCCGACCATTGCCGAAACGATCCCACCGAGATCAGGCTCCATGTATCTTAAAACACCAGTAATACCGCACATAAGAGTGCAGGACGAATGTTAATGGTCATGTCCGCCCAAGAATCGGAGGCTCAAGAGACAATCGAGCCCATACGGATTGCCACTGCTCTCTCTCCGCCTGATTTGCAGCAACCCACGACCTGCGAGATCCTTTTCCGATGGTGCCACCTGCTTGAACGATGAAATCCCTTGCCAAAGCAGATCCATGCACACCAAGTCCCATCAACGCCCAGCCCAACGAAGGAAGATCCTTCACGCTCGCAAGCAAACGACGACAGAAGTTCAGCCGACCTCGTCCCAATTTTCTGGCCGAAATCTTGCCTACTCGGTAGCCCAATAGCACTTCTTCCAGCGCTGCAAAGCGGCTGTGTGCAAAGCTTTGAAGAAGAAGCGCCTGATCTTCGCATCGTATATCCTTCTCGGAGTAGGAATGGGACAAAAACCATGTCCGCTTGCCCATCCACGTCGGGTGGGCAAGCGGAAAGCCCCACCACGGTCGCCGGCAAATGGCTTCATGCGAGCATGCTGTTGGATAACGGCCAATGATCTCCCCCTTGCCCTTGAATATCACAGCACCCGTTCCAAGCAGATCAACATCTCGATGGGCTTCAAGAAACTGAACCTGACGCTCAAGGCGCTGAGGGTAGGCAACGTCATCGGCATCCATTCTGGCGACATATTGTCCCCTCGCAAGGTGCACACATTGATTTAACCGGTACGAAAGACCCATATTCCCAGGCGGATCCTGAACAAATCGGAATCGAGAATCCTGCATATGCGACAGAACCTCTCTGGTCTGATCGGTTGAACCATCATCGACGACGATGAGCTCCCAATCTTGATATGTTTGGGCAAGAACCGACCGCAACGCAATGCCAATGGTCCCGGACGCGTTGTACGCCGACATCACGACAGTGACGAGAGGCCACTTCACTCGGCTATCCCAGAACACATGGTCGCCCCATTTATGTTTTCGTCCAGTGCTTTGGCTGATTGAATATTTGCCTGCCCAGGTCAAGTGCGCTGCGAGCGATTCGCTCCCCACACACACGCCACAAGAGGAGTCTTAAATAGACTCTGACCATAGATTGCAGCCAAAGCAGGGATGGGAGCCTCTGCCCATGCATTCTCTGCGCTCGCCTGGATTCCGACAGGATGCATAAGGCGGCATCTGGACGGCTGCTGATTCCTCCTTGTCGGACCCCGGCAATGATGAGATCCGGGATGAACAACGCATCGGCGTGTTTCAGCTCACGGAGTAGCATTTCGTAATCCCCTGCGATACGAAACGATTCGTCGAACGGACCGTATTCCTCAAACAAGCTCCGGTGATGCATCATGCCGGGATGCGGCAAGCACATCCCGGCCAAAAATTGTGTCTTCGCCACGTCCCACGACTCGCCCATCTGATAGAGGCGTTCTCCGTTCGCATTGACTAACATGTTCTGTCCGTATAGGACCCGAATGCTGGCTGGGACGATTCGGAACTGTTCGCTAATACGCTCCAAGACGGTTGCATCCCAAAAATAGTCATCTGCTCCAAGGAAGCAAATCCATTCGCCGCGGGCGCGAGCCAATGCCTTGTTCCATGCGTGATAGATTCCGCGATCCGGTTCAGAAATCCAATGCGCGATCTTCTGCTGGCTCGCCTTGAGTACATCGACGGTGCCGTCGCTCGATCCCCCATCGATAAGAATGAGCTCCTTATGCGGATATGTCTGCTGCGCGACGCTATCGATACACTGCTGGACGGTCGATTTGTTGTTGTACGTGGCGACAACAATCGTCACGCCCGGCAAATTCAATGCGGCAATCGCACTCACTGGAAATATGCGGCGGTTCGTCGCCCTGATGATCGGAGAATGACTTTCAATCCTGCGGCACGCCGTCGATCACCATCACGACAGCGGCAAGGGCTCGATGGCTCACACGATCTGCTCCAAAACAATATCCTCATACGCTTGAGCAAATTTCTCAAGCCGAGCCGGGACGGCTTCCTGAGCTGCCAACATGTTTTTCCGGTCGACGGCCTGATCGTAGCTGGCCAGCGCTTCCGCCATCAGCATCGCGAGATCCTCAGCTCGATCAGGAGGAAAGTAGCGCCCGCGTCCGGGGGCTTGTTCCCTATGCACCGGGATATCGGACAAGAGCACGACCTTGCCCATCGATTTCGCCTCTTCGACAGTCGTACTCCATCCTTCGAAAAGAGAGGGGTTGATGACCGCAAGCGATCCCGCCATAAGCGCCAAAACTTGGGAATAGGTGATGACACCGATCGGAAGGAATCGGTCTTCTACCTGCGCCTGCTTCACAGACGTCATCAGCTCGTCGAAATGGCGAGGCCGTCGGGGGTCCATGGTATTACCAGAAGCAATCACCGAGGCAACTATATCGCGATCCTTCAGGATACGAAGTGCTTCTATGACGATGCCGTGATTCTTATGTTGCCAGAAGTGGTTCGGCAGATAAAAATACGGCCTCCGGACTCCAAATTGACCGATCACTTGCGCGATCATTCCCGGTGGAGGAACCTGAGTATTGGCCACAAAGTGAAGGATCCTCGCTTTATTTCCGCATAGCGGGTCCAACTCCTTGAGATCGCGCTTGGCCTCTGAACTGGAGAGGATCAGGCATGTGCAAACTTGGCAAAAGAGCGAACGCTTTCTCACGCGCGCCCGAATTTGCGCCTCGGAAAACAATTGAGGAAGATGATGTTCCTGAAAGTCCGGGATCCAACCGAGCACGGGAATGGCTCCCAAACTGCCGAAAAACCCCTCATGAGACAACGCTCGGAGATGATGCTGGCGGACAATCTTTTCAAGCCCGATGTCTCTCCCAAGCAGCTCGGCCGAGATCCGTCGCATCATCCATGCGGGACTTCTCCAGTCCAAGAGCGAGGATCGTATAAGAGGCACTGCGGGAAACTGATCACAAAGCCCCCCATCGGTTTTGGTACCGGTAAGGATGACAGGTTCGATGCGAGGTCGCGGGAGCGAACGAAGTGCCCCCAGTAGGTTCCGATAGTAACTGACACCTCCCAGCCAGCCGGTCGAGTCAAACGCAAGGATAAACCCGACACGAATCACGATGCTCGAGACTGAAACCATTCCGCATAGGCACGTATTCCGTCGCGCCAGCCTACTGTTGGCACCCACCCCCACTTTTGAATCACCGAAACATCCGCCTGGTAATGTTTGGGATCTCCGTGCCGCGTCATACCAGAAAACGTCGGTGCCGCCGAAATGTGGAGAGCTGCAAAAAGCTCGTGGAGGACCGCGCGGATGGACGGGGCCTCGCCGGTGCCTCCATTTGCCGGTAGACTGTCGGTGGAGGAATGGTCCACGGCCCTGTAAATCAGATCCGCGGCATCCTGCACATGCAGCCAATCTCGGGTTTCATCCCCGGCTCCATCGAATGAATGGTTGCCGGCAAAGGCTTTGCAGCACGCATCCCAGAGAAGTTGCTTTTGAAGCCCGCATCCATACACCGAGAAGAGGCGAACGATTACGGAAGACACTTTGTACTGCGTGCCGTACATCCGACACAAAGACTCCCCCATCATTTTATGAAATCCATACGGCGATAAGGGGGCTGGTAAAGCATCCTCTCGAATGGGCGCATCTCCCGCATATCCGTAGACGGCGGCGCTCGAAAGGTACACCAAGCGGGCGTGTGGCGCACGGAGTCTCATATATTCCAACGTCGCTGCCACAGTCCCAGCGCTCCGATGAAAATCCTGGAATGGGTGATTCAAAGAATATCCTACAGACCCGCTGCCGGCACAGTGGATGATCGCATCGGGAATCGACACCAAATTGGAAAGAGCATCAAATGAAATATCGGTCGGATGCCATTCGGCAATGCCCCAGAGCGTGGCATCTTCGCGCGACCACGTGCCATGTCCCAGCCCAATAACGGACCAGTCAGCGAGTGCAAACCGCCGAGCGACATGGCGGCCGATGAATCCTGCAGCGCCCGTGATGACAACCCTATGAGGCATCTGACGGTTTTTGAGCTATAAACGAATAGTGTCGACCTGGTTGGTCAAGACGGTTTCCAAGCCAGTCGACTATGAATCCGGGGACCAGTGCTTGTGAAGGCAAATACAATCGTTTCGCGATTCGCCGCTTCAACGCAGCACGCGAATCGGGAAACAAGTTGATGTCGGATGCATACGGATTGAGCACTCGCACGACCTCGAGACCTGCGGCGGTGATGGCATCCCGATACTCACTGAGAAGATAGGCGTGTTCGCCTCCGTACAAGCGATGGAGGGGATGAGACTCGAGAAATGCGGTGAGGTCGGTCTTGCGGGAGATCACATGCTCTCGTGTGGCAATGAACCTTCCTCCTGGTTTGAGCACTCGCCTTGCTTCTCGACACAGTGCGGCAAGATCACGCGCATGATGGAGTACGGCACGACAAAAAACCAGGTCAAAGACATCATTTGGGAGTGGGAGGTGTTCTCCCGACTGAACCATCACGTCGATTGGTAATTGCGTCGCTTTGGCCAATTGCCTAATCGCCTCGGCTCCCACAACGGCGCTCGAGTCTGGTTCGACCGCTATAACCGTCCATCCATCACGCGCCAATGCATACGAGACAATCCCACGACCAGCGCCGAGATCAACCGCCCGGCCCTGCATTGGTGAACAATATGGCCGCACAGCTTGCCATTCTGTACTTGAGTAGTACCGTTGTGCGGCTTGCTCCACAGGATCATCGTAAAAGCACGCTTGAACCAGCTCCTGCTGGTCGGGCTGATTGCGAAGCCAACATACGGCTTCTTCCCATGACTCGGAATTAGACACGCTCTGCGGATGTGAGCTCACGTATCACTCGCGCCGGGTTCCCCGCACACACTGTCCAGGGTGGAATTGACGTCGTGACAACGCTACCAGCCCCTATGATGGCGCCTTCGCCAATCGTAACCCCTTTAAGGATGACAGATGAACATCCGATCCACGCATCATCGCCTATCTCTACCGGTTGTTCCTCCAGATCCAGTACCTGCGGATGTCCTGTTTCGATAATCGAACGGTAGTGATCATGGCGGGCACGAGCTGAGATCGGATGAGTCAGATTATCTAGGATCGTGACAAGATGGGCGATCAAGACTCGGTCACCAATGTGAATGCGAGCCGCTGACCACAGCCGGCTCTGCTCACCGACATAACAATACTTTCCAATCGTAATCTGCCCACCATGGGCAAACGTCAACAGTTCGCCGCGAACGTGAGTGAATGCGCCGATTTGTATGTGTTCGGGAAGGCGCATGTTGATGATCTTTGCTTCCGGATGAAAAACAACTCCGGGTTCCGACTTGACCGTCCGGCCCTTCCTGTAAGCCCGCAGCAAGCCAAACATTACTTTAAGAGTTCCAAACACACGACTGCCCTGGATGCTGCCGCGAAGTCACGGTCATACTGCTTGGTTTTATGAATGTCGAAATAGGTGGCATCGGCAGAGTCCTCGCGCGTCGACACAGTCCATCCATCAGGCAAGTATTTAAAATGGAGTTCCTGGTAGGACGCGGGCGCAAACTCCTTGATCAATGCATCGATCTTGTGCGCATCGAATACTTGGAACCATCCATAGCTCTTTGCCTCTCCAAATGGAACACTGAGATAGAAACGCCCCCCTGGTTTGAGGACACGCTTGAGTTCTCGTATCGCATCCAGATATGCAGATGGTGCATCTTCTTTCTTCGACCGGTCGTCCGTATACAGCAGGGTATTGTCCATGCCCACATGTTCCAACGTCGAGAGACTGACTATTCGGTCAAAGTAGTCGCTTCGAAAACAACTGTCCCGGAGATCTTCATAGACGTACGCGACGCCCAGAGTGGTAAGGGATACGGGCTCAGGTGCGAGTGTTGAAATGAATATTCGCTTGTCTTTTAACGGAGGACGCTCCAGAAGAAAACGATGGTTGAGAACTGACCCCGCATCCAACAAGACCTCATTCCCCGGCGGCAGTCTCCTAAAAATCCAGGGGTACTCAATGACCCTTTCATCAAGTCGAAAACCATATCCTTGAGGCAGTGTATGCTCGTTAAAAAGGCCAAGATCCAATATTCGTTCTATCTCCCTCTCCCGATACTCCCCATATCCTCGAGACCACGGCCGACGGCCGGATCGGAGGTAAAGTTGTTGTTTAATCTCTGCCTTGAGCCTTCGCCATAATTCCATGCAACCACCTGCGAACTCCGTTGAAACTACTTTCCTGTCTCTTAGCGATAGCTTGAGCAACCAGAGGAAACACAGGGCTTTCAGCAATTTCCTGCGGAAATATTCCAACGGAAAAATGATCGGGGGGGCAATGAGTTCTCCAGTTAGCGGGGCCTTTCCCGTGGGTTCCGCTCCCTTCCAAGCCGGAATTGAAGACCAGTGTCTCACGAGGAAAGAGGACCAACCCTTTTTGCGCGAACACACTGGCGTACCATCTAATCGCCCAGGAATCGATCTCTCCTCGAAATTGAGCCTCAATCATGGACGAATAAGGATATGCACCGCCCAAATCGAATGACTTCACTTGCTCGGCGTTGCCTTTGATTTGCGACCATGTCGTAACGCTCGGGTCAAAGTGCCGCCAAGCCCGAGCCCAGGTCGCCCACCCCCAAGAAGTCGTCAGAGGAAGAAGCATCGCATCTTCGCTGACCTCAACGAAGACAGGAAACATGTAGCCGGCCACCTGCATGACGCCATGTTCGCGTTCATACCGATCCAGCGCCGTATTCACATATTCCAAAAAATGTTGTGACACGACGAGATCATCTTCCAGTACAATGATGCGACCGTGCTTGTTCACAATTGAGGTTACGCCATCGATAATGGAGTTGGCCAACCCCCAATTCCTTTCACGCTCGACGATGGAGATTGATCGGAATCCCGTAATCGTTTTGAGATAAGCACGCACGGCACTAACCGCATCTTCGTTCTTCGGCTGTCTAGGCGCATCCGAATAAATGATCAGATCACTTTGTGCTGCAAGTGTATTCCGTAAAAGGGCGTCCACTGTTCGACGTGTATGGACGGGCCGGTTGTAGACAAAGAGAGTAATGGGAGCCACGCTCATCGACACGAACTTCCCATCCACATCAAAACCGCATACGATACATATCTAGATGGTGCCCAGGGGTCGTGTTTTTGAAAACAGACAGATTCGAGCCATCTCCTTGCCAGCCCGAACCCAGACTCGCAACAAATTTGGGAGTACCCACAGGGGCTCGGAGGCGAGCACGATAAAGGACGACCAATAAATTGGGTTATGGGAGGATTTCTTAGACCAATATTTCTGAAGAGAATCACGAACGGATGTCTTCCCTATCGCACGATACCCCGTCGTTTCGATATTCGGCTCAATTACCAGGTGAGCGCTCGTCTCACATTTTAGTCCTTTGCGATGGGCCCTGATGGTGAATTCATAGTCGGACAGATAGTGCGGGAGCAATGTCGGATAGAAACCTCCGATGGATCGGATATCATCCCAATAGGCAAACAATCCCCGTGTTGACAGGCAATTGATCTTCTCCGGAGAACTTGCGATTTCGAAGCTTAGCCGACGGAAGTCCGCGAGCACCCCGGTTTCCATCACCGGGCCATCTTCAGATTTTCCGAACTGCGACAGCAACAGCGTACGGTGCTTATTGATCATGAGGCGAATCGCCCGTTCCAAATAATCGGAGGCGAATCTGACATCATCATTCATGAACAGCACCAGAGCCTGATCCTCAATACCGCTTGCTTTCAACCAATTCAGACCCTGTTGCAAACTGCCGGCCCACCACCAGTCACCTTTTCCCTGTAAGATCGTCGTCGAGGGGATTCGCGATTGGACCATCTCGGCCGTTCCATCGATTGAACCATCATCGATCAGCACCAAATGATAGTTTGAGAACGTCTGAGCCGCCAAGCATTCGATAAATCCACACGTGATCTCTTTGCGGTTGTGGACCGGAAGCAGGATATAGACCATCGGCATTATGGCTTGCGAAGGAAGAACAATCGATTGTCCCCCACTCCCAACGCATCACATATGCGCGTGATCGCGTGGTTGACTTTGCACTGATGAGCAATCGTGAATGCCTTCCGCCCAATTCGTTTCATGAGGCTCCACTTCCCATCCGGAGCCCAAAAGCTCGAGGGTGTCCCCTCCGATGGATAAGTGAGCAGATGAAGCCACTGATAGTGCAACCAGGCTGAAGGTGTGATCGTCATGGTTCGTTCAACGATCAATCCCGCTTGCTGAGCAGCGAGCCGCATTGAGGTCACCGAAAACAATTGGAGATGGTACGGCGCATGCCAGTTGATCCAACGCCGACCGAATAGCGCAGCACCCCATCCGGACTCATTTGGCGTACTCAGCACGGCCAGCCCTCCCGGTTTCAGTACATGCGCTATTCCAAAGACGGTCTGCAGCGGATCCGTGACATGTTCGATCACCTGATCCAGCGTCACATAATCAAAGCTGTTCGGCACATAGAGGCCAGGGTCGAACAATCCCACATGAACTTTGAACCCGTATTTATCGGCTACCCGTCGAATATTGTCGTCCGCCTCAACCCCCCAAGCATCGCAGCCCCTTGCCTCATGATAGGCGAGCGTGTTGCCGAAGCCACATCCAATATCGAGGACACGTACATTACGTGGCACCCAACGAAAGGCCGATGACGTTTCGCCGTTTGCCCATGAGGCAAGGCCTTGGGCCTCTTGAAAGGGGACAAAGTCCGTCAGGTCCAGATTGGATCGTGGATAAAACGTGGAATACAGCCGTTCGAGTTGCTGTGGAGAGAAAGATGCATGGAGACCCTTATGTCCACACGATAGGCACTTCCAGAGTATGAATCGGCCGGGATACCCGTAGCGATCGTCATAGAGATCCCGGAGGTCAGGCTGACTTTGGCTCTTGCATATCGGGCAACGATGACCGCACGCATCACGACAAGGGGGGCCTTCCTCCTCACGCATCGCTGTCCTTACCGTGTGTTCGCTCAGTGCAATCCGCAAGGGATCGTGCGCTGGTCAGGCAACGAGGTCCGGCATCATGCAAGGATTCGCGGCCCTAAAACAACCAGTATATGATCCGGTCCTAAGGCCGGGAGCCCACGATAACGACCACGCAAGAATCCTGCTGCAAATCCACGTAGCCGGTCCTGGAATGAAGCACGATAGCCGATCGATGCATAGGTGGGGACACATTTTTCCATCGTATGGGCTGCGCACGCTCTAAAGAACCTGATCGAGGGAAACACGATGTGCTCCGGATAAGAAACATACCACCAATCTTCTCCAGCGATGCGAGCACTCACGCTATCGATATTCCCGGTGAGGATGACGAGCCGGCCTCCAGGTCGTAATCGTTGCCAACACTCCCGCATGAAGGCACGTACATCATACAGATGCTCGATCAGGTCAAATGCCGTGATGATATCAAATTGCCTTTCGCCCAATGCCTCAAAGGATGAACACCACGCATGCCCCTTCCCTTCAACAACATCGCGGGTTGTTGAAGAGTAGTCCACCCCTGTCGTCACACATCCTCGTTCCTTGGAAAAGTCCAGCAGGTTTCCCGCGCTGCAACCAATATCCAAGTGCTCTTTCCCATGTGTACACAGTCGGGCCAACTCAGCCACGATTTCCCATGGCTTATGCTGTTCGAACACCACAGTCGACCAACGGGTGGTGCTATCACCCTGGGAATAGAGTCGCCGCGCGGTATCCTCCGGCAATACATTCTGTACAAACGCCGAGCCGCAGTCCTTACACTTCCATAGCTCAGGAATACTGTCGAATTTCACCGGAGCTGAAGAGAAGAGAATTGGCGGCTCATAGGCAATCCCACCCATCTGAATCAGTTTCGGCGAGTCGCATAACGGGCATAGGGATCGACGAAAGTCGTTCAGCATACCCTGAAGAATAAGAGGATACCGCAGGTAAGAAAACGTTTAGGAGGATTGACCGCTTCGATCAGACCTCAAGCAGTCCTTACCATCGTTCCATTCGCCAATCAGCTGTTTGGGTGACCATTCCCCACCGATGATCAAAGGGGGTGCCATCGCGAAATGTCGGAAAGACTTCGAAGGCCTGAAAGTGATCGATCCATTCGAGGAACGTAAGTTTTGCATCAAAGGCGCCTGCGCTGATCGTATAGACTCCCGGCATTAAACCGAGGCCTCTTGTTCGATAGAAGAGCCGATATTGTCCACGTCCAATCTCAAACGTTTCTTGGTCACGCTGATGCGTGCTTAGTAGCGGCCGACCCGTTGAATCAAAGATGATCACCCAAAAGGACATCCGGCCTTCGAAGAACGACTCAACGGTCAGCTCAAGCTCAAGGTCTTCTCCAATAAGAAACGCCGTCTTTGGCTCTCCAGGCATGTCCTTCAACGATGCCCTTCTGAAGATGATCGAACCATTCCCCTTCACTCGTAGCGCGGCATCTATTTCAACCGAGGGCGCCCGGTCATCCACGTGATTGTAACTCGCAATGACAGCGGCGGTTCGATCGAACTGCTTGAGTCGCCCGCGCTCCAGGAACATGCACTTGTCGCAGAGCGCGCTAATGGTGCCCAGATTATGGCTCACGAAGAGCAGGGTTCGGCCATCACGACTCAATTCCTCCATCTTCTCAAGGCAGCGCTTCTGGAATTCCGTATCTCCCACGGCCAGCACTTCATCGATGATCAGGATATCGGGGTCAAGATGCGCCGCCACGGAAAATGCGAGGCGCATGGTCATCCCAGACGAAAACCGTTTGACCGGCGTATCCAGAAACTGTTCCACTCCTGAAAATTCGACGATGGCATCGAACTTCTTGTCGATCTCGGACTTGCCCATACCGAGGATCGCCCCGTTGAGATAGACGTTTTCCCGACCCGTGAGTTCAGGGTGAAAGCCCGTACCGACCTCAAGCAGACTTCCCACTCTCCCTCGAATTGACGCCTGGCCCGACGTCGGCGAGGTCACGCGGCTGAGAATCTTCAACAGGGTCGACTTCCCGGCCCCATTCCGTCCCACAATGCCAATACGATCACCGTGCTGAATTTCGAAGGAGACGTCGCGTAGCGCCCAAAATTCCTCCGTTGAAGCCACGGAACCGCTATTTCGGCCCGTGATCAATCCTTGCGCGAGAGCCCTGACTTGTCTGGCAATGACATCACGCAGTGCGACATAGCGTTCTTGCGGGCCACGCCGTATCTTGAACCTCTTTGAAAGATTTTCCGCTGAAATGGCGACGCTCATTGCCCGTCAAATAATATCGGCAAAGTGATTTTCGGTACGACGAAAATACCAGATGCCCGCAAGGAGCATGATGATGCCAACACCAGTAGAAGCCATGAAGCCTGGCCAATATATTTCGGCCTTGCCCGCGAACAATGCCCAGCGGAATCCGTCGATTACCGCAACCATTGGATTGAGGGAATACACGATCCGCCACTCTTCCGGCACCAGCGCGCTGGTGAAACCTACCGGGGAGACGTACATCCCGACTTGGACGACGAACGGAAGGACATATCGAAAATCTCTATACTTCACATTGAGAGCAGCCAACCAGATACCCACTCCTCCGGACGCGACGATACCAAACGCAATAACAAGTGGTAAGGCTAACACCCTCCAATCGGGGACAACACCATACCAACCGAGCACACCCACCAAGATGACCAGAGAAGCCAGAAAATCGACGCACGCTACTAAAATTCCGCTCAGCGGGAGAATCATCCGAGGGAAATATACCTTTGAAACCAAACTCACATTCGCTGTCAGACTCCCACCTGCTTCACTCACGGCAGTTGAAAAAAACTGCCACGGCAAAACTCCCGCCACCACGAGTACCATATACGGGACTCCCTCCGACGGCAGTTTCGCAAGCTTCCCAAAGACAAAAGTGAAGGCGATCAAACCGATTAAGGGACGCAACAGAACCCACGTTATGCCAATTGCCGTCTGCTTATAGCGAACCAGAACATCGCGCCATGTCAAGAAGAACAGCAACTCCCTTCGCTTCCATACCTCTCTCCAATAGGCCGCCTTCCCGTCAGGACGAATCCAGGTGACGGCCTGCGGCGCAAAGACCGGCGTTTCTACGATTGCCATGTTCCCGCGCTGGTTACCACAGAAGCCTCGGTCTCAAAAAGAATCCTCTCATGCGGTATGGGAGCGAACCTCGGCGATCACTCGTAATCGTCCAACGTCCTAATGACCCGCGCCGGAGTTCCGTAGGCTAAAGAATTGGCGGGAATGTCCTTCGTAACAACCGACCCTGCGCCGACTACTGCGTTGTCTCCTATGATCACCCCGGGTAAAACAATCGCACCACTGCCTATCCACACGTTCTTACCTATCGTAACCGGCTTGTCTATCCGCTCGGACCGATACGGTCGACGTCTATAGTTGTGTGTAGACGTAGAAATCTGGACATGGGCGGCAATGATTGTGTCAGCGCCAATAGTCACTCGCTCATTGGACCAGATGTGTACAAAGGAAGCGATGGCACAATTTTCCCCGACTCTCATATTGTCGATATTACTGATGTACACCGGGAAATGTACATCGATCTTCGACACTCCGAGTCTGTTCCTATAATAGGAGCGGCTTGCCCTCGTAACCACACGGGACAATGCGTTTACAAGCTTGATCAACCACATACAGATTCTGTGTCTTCAGATGCCCTACCCATCTCCCATAATGAACACATCGTGACTACAGGCATCTCATTCCCTGGGACCGCGGGCGGCTGACCGCTCGTCCGAATTCAAGACGCGCCTTCCTAGAAGACGTATCGTGAGCCGATCTTCGCTTACACGAGAAGGGCAATGAGCCAGATTCGGGGACTATCCGTGTAGGGAGCTCCGAGCTTCCATCGAGAGATGATCGGAAACCGTGGGAGGCATGTCAGATGGCTCAACTCGATCTGCTGTTCAGCAGCTGACTTCTTCGTAGAGGGACTGATAACTCTTAATGGCACTGGACAGGGAATATCTCGATTCAATACGAGCACGCGCCGCCAATCCTAACGCCTCTCGTTCTGCCGAAGGGCGATCAATCAGACTGACGACAGCCGATGCTAATGCCGCAGGATCGCGAGGCGGCACCACCAAACCCGTCTGACCGATGATAGCTTTTGCGTCACCGACATCCGTCGCCACACAGGGGACGCCGCAAGCCATGGATTCTCCCAACACGTTCGAGAATCCTTCTCCAAATGCCGAACTCAGGCACGTGACATGGACTCCTGCCAATAAGTGCTCCACATCATGCCGCAATCCGAGCAAATGCACGCGATCTACAAGTCCGGCCTCCGCTACTTGATTCGTCAACAATGGGGTATTTTTTCCCGCAAGAAGGAAATGCACATCCGGCCGTAATGTCACGATCATTTTGGCAGCAGCGAGAAATGTGGCATGGTCTTTCATCGGATCATATCGTGCGACAAGCGCGACGAGCTTAGCCTCAGGCGCTAAGTTCAATTCCTGGCGCAACTTCTTGCCCGCAATCGAGTCCGGACGATATTGGTTTGTATCAAATCCATTCGGGATATACGCCCATCGGCGTGGCCGGTAACCGACCCCTTCATGGAGCCATTTCCCGGTTTCACTGTTGACCACGACCGCGTCCGGCATTCCGGAACACCAAGAGAGAATCCGTCGTACACAGCGCGTTTGGATCGGATAGTGCTTCAGCTCCATGTCCGAACAACGAATATTCCACAACAATCGCGAAGATTTGACACATCGAGCCGTCAACAAGCTGATCAGGTCGGCATGATAGAGCCAGCTCTGTACGATAGTTGGCTTATGTGCTTTCAACCACCGAATCAATACCGGTAGCGATCGAATATCCGGCCTCCCACGCCTCATTCCCAGGCAGTAGAGGGACGCTCCGCATGATTCGATGCGATCCCCCAATTGGCCGCGATCGGTGAGCGAGACAACCGTATTCTGGAAGCGGGCAGGGTCCATGCCACTCACTAATCGAGTGAGCGTCATTTCGGCTCCGCCGACATCCAGGTTCGAAATGATGTGAACAATGCTGATCATACTCGCATTACTTAATGTTTTGATCGCTGTTTATATCTCAACAAACCCCAATGCACAACGGAGAAACACCACACACCGAAAAGTACGCCTATTAAACAGGACTATGGTGACGGTACGCATCAGATGGAACTAGGAAATCCCCTAACAGCGACCACAGATAATATCTGACGCCTATCCGCCACCAATCAGGGTGTCCTAGACAAGAAAGCTCTGACACTGATCCTACTCCTTAGTCCCATTCTGCGCAGAAAGACGACAACATATTTCTTTTTTAGGTATTTCCATCAGATCAACCGACTTTGGAATGACTGGCTAAACGGGCTCGACATCTCAAGGCACCGAAGCGCATTGAGCGATTCATCGACCAGCCTTTCTGAACAAAAGTTTTGGATGATCCTCTCTCGCGCAGCTTTGCCTCGACTGGCGCGAGCCGATGCTTCCAGATCACAAAACCGACGCCAGGCCGAGACAAGAGCCTCTGGATCTCGAGGAGAGACAATAAAACCTGTGTTCCCTATGACCACCTTTGAATCCCCCACATCGGTCGCCACACACGTGATTCCACACGCCATTGCCTCGGCGATGACGTTGGGAAATCCTTCTCCATACGACGAGCTGGACGTCAGCATATCGAGGGCGTTGTAAAGATGTTCGATCGGATCGAATGCCTCCAGCCATAATACCCTTCTGCGCATGCCCAGTTTTTCGCTGAATCGCTGAAGCCGGGCCTTATACGGATTTTGGCCTTCGCCTGCACAGACAAACCGAACGCCAGGTCGTTCCTTCTCAAACAAAGAAGCTGCCCGCAAAAAGGTCTCATGCCCCTTCATTGGATCCAGCCTGCCGACCAAACCAATGAGAGTATCGCCAGTGTGAATACCCATCCTGAAGCGAACGTCGGCCCCTTTCGCTTGGTCGGGACAAAACTTCTGTACGTCAATTCCATTATGGACGATGACCATTTTGTTTTCGGGAAATCCGTGAGCGACCGCATAGTCTCGTCCAGATTGTGAATTCGCAATGATGAGATCGGCAAACCGAGACAGCTTACATTCGAGCCAAAACAAGACGCGATGTAATCGCCCGTACCGCCACAATTCCATATTGCTGGCCCGCACCGCCCATACGATTTTTAAGCGGGGCCAAAAGACTTTTGCCACGACGGTCAGAACGTTCGCTGCGCTTAGATACCCATGTAACCCAACCGGACGTAGTCGTCGCACGAGCTTCAACAATCGGTAGAGGGGGGTCAAGATGTCCCACCGACGTTTTTTATCCAAGGAATAGATAGGCACATCTGCTCCCTCGAGATCCCGCTGAAAAGCCCCGCCCTCATAGAACGTCACCAGGGCAAGAGACGTATTTCGCTTTGACATCCCTTTGAGAAGCTCGACAAGCTGACGCTGACTCCCGCCGTGATCGAGCGAGCGGATAAGAAACAACCACTGTACGGGCCGGGGTACGGGTTCACGAAGACTCGCCTGTGCCATCAAAGCGTCTTGTTGGCGTGTCAAAACAAGTCGATCAGGTGGTTGAGCTTTTGCGAAGCCATAATTCCAAAATGAGTAACGGCCAGACCTGATAGATAGAAAAAAACCCCGGTAGACGTTGACGCTGAAACACGCTTTGAAGAGCGGAGCGCTCAATATGCCTGTGGAGCTGACCTGAATCAGAGAGAATGAGATCCTGCGCGAGATTCAGCATCTCATCGCGCGACCAGACGTTGGAAGGAAGACCGAATCCCATTTTTTTTCTCTCCATCCACGTCTCGGGCAGATATCGACTGGCGAGCCGTTTCAAGATGCGTTTCGTGTGATTCGGGGGTGTCCAACAAGAACCTGCGCTGACCGATTCGGCAAAACGCGCCACCTGACGGTCAAGGAGAGGACAGCGGACTTCCAACGATGTCTGCATGCTCATACGATCCACTTTTGCCAGCACTGCGCCGGGCAGGTAGGTCTCCGCATCCAAGTTACGCATCCGATGGATCAACGGCACACGCGCCTCATTGAGCCGACCTCGCCATTCAGTCAATCGTTCCTCCAGAACCGACGGAAGGCTTCCTAGAAAAGCCCGGACTTCTTCAGGCTGAAAAATAAGCCATCGCAGAGATAAATACGCATCGGCCGGCGTGAACAGGTGTTTGGTTCTCAGGCTCCTTCTAATACGTCTGATCCAACTCTCGCTCTCGATGAGCGTATCACGATACCGACCATAGCCGCCGAACATTTCGTCTCCCCCGTCACCCGACAGCACCACCTTGACGAATTGCCTGGTGTATTGGCACAAAAGAAATGTAGGAAGACAGCTGGAATCGCCGTTGGGCTCATCGAGCATCGCGGCGATGCTTGTGACGAATCCCAATGCGTCCGGCTTCAACAGCTGTTCGTGATGTTCGGTTCCGAGATGCGCAGCGACTTGCCGAGCAAACACATGTTCCGTTTCATCGGTCCCCTCGAATCCGATGGCAAAGGTTTTGACGGGGCGATTCAATTCCTGGGTAAGCATCGCAACAACAAGAGACGAATCAACACCTCCAGAGAGAAACGCCCCCAACGGCACGTCGCTCATCAGACGTTTACGCACCGCATCGAGCACCAAGGGACGAAGCTCTTCAATCTCTTGCTCCATCGTGCGTTTCTTCCAGAACGCGGGCTCATTCGCTTCAAAGGTGGTGTAGCGCTTGATGACTGGTTCGGTGGGTCTCCCTGTGGAGAAGTTCAGCGCAAGATATGAGCCCGGCGGAAGCTTTTTTGCGCACCGGTAAATCGTCCAGGGCGCTGGAATATATTGCAGCAACAGATACAGCCCTAGGCTGTCACGGTCTATTGAGTCATCAAACCCTGGAATACGCTTGAGCGCCTGAAGCTCCGACGCGAAGGCGAACCAACCTGGACCGTCCGCATAGTACAATGGTTTTTTCCCGAACGGGTCGCGCGCCAAGAGCAATTCCCGCTTCGAGCGGTGCCATATGCCGAAGGCGAACATGCCGTCCAGGCGGTTGATTTGCTCAGGATCCATCGATTGAAAGAGATACGGCAACACCTCCGTATCGCTTCGTGAATGGAACTGGTGCCCCTGTCGTCCAAGCTCATCACGGATTTCCAGGAAGTTATAGATCTCGCCGTTGTAGGTGACATGGACTGAGCCGTCGCCTCCACTCATCGGCTGTCTACCCTCCGGACTCAAATCAAGAATGGACAAACGCCGGTGGGCTAAGGCACACATCCCAGTTTCATCCACCCAAGCACCGGCATCGTCCGGTCCTCGATGGACCATCGTGTCGCGCATGGAAAGGACTATCTGGCGAAGTCGGTCTGGGCCAAACCCAGCCCCACAATCAATAAGACCCGCTATCCCACACATGTTCGGAGTCGATACGGCATTAGTTGGAAGACTATCCTATCCATCGGCCAACGGAGATCGGGACGCGACCCAAACGAGCCGTTCACTGATCGTGACCGCGTCGAAACAGACGATACAGGAGGGCGAAGGCGCGCAAAAGCCCTGGGTAGCTTCCCAGCCAACGGGCCACCCGATATTCAAGGCTTTGTTCCGTATGTTGAAGTGCTCTCTGACATTCCTGCACGTGGGATTCAATCTGCCGGAGACGCGCGTCTCGCTCTTCGATTATCTCCTCATGCTCTCTACTGATTTGTCGAAGGCGTCCATTTTGCTCAGCAACGAGATCCTGTGCTTCTTTAGATTTCTTCAATAGATGTTGAATGAGGATGTCGCTGAACACAGTCTGGAGAGCCAAGTCTTCCGTCCGGCCCTCTTTTTCAACAAGCCAGTCCTCCAATGGGAAAGATCCGTTCGAACCGTTGAACGGCTGGCGCCGAATTAGATAAAGATTGGCTAACTCGGACGAGGTCACTTCATAGATAGGGCTAAACGAGTACGAAAATTTTAAAGGCTCAAGCCATGGACGGATGACATCATGAAATACGTACCCATGGCGCCAAAACCGGCGCACCCACCAGGCAAGTGGACGAGACCCCGGTGAGGCGACTCCGACCTCGCCCGGTGGAGTCGCCCCAAAGAGAATCGTGTCACTACACGCCACGCATGAGCCGATGAGATGCTCGACGCGTTCGTCGCCCCAATCCCAAGTAGGATCAAGCAACACACACAAGTCAAAACGACCGGAAGGTTTGTACACATCGTGAAAATCAAATACCTCTCTCCAGGCCACCGGGGATTCATTCAGCAAATCAGCTTCTGACTCAGCTGGCACATCAATGTGGCATAACTCTTCAACGCCGGAACGAGCCAGCTGGGATAATAGCCCACCAGAGTCTTGCCCTATGTAAACGACTCTGTGCGGAGCACAGATATTTGTCGTAATGGAGACAAGGTTTGAAACGAATTCCGTCCGGTCGAGTAGGCTTGTTGCCACCGCATGCTCTTGATAGTTGGCGGCATCTCGCTGCCCATGCACCCGATATTCCAAGACTCCGATCGCATCGAAGATATCTGCATATCTGCCGTGGCGGAAGGAGAAACCAGGCGTTTCAGAAAGAAATCTGAATACGGCGCGTCGAACGTTGGACCCCCACATGCCGATGACGTCATGAAGCACAATCCGGCCGCCATGCCGCAAATAACGGGACGCAAGGCGAAGATCGCTCAAGACCGCGTCCGTATAGTGCAGCCCGTCGATGAAAATAAAATCGAACGGTCCCTCTGCTTCACAGACCTTTGGCCCAATGACGGGGACAGTCTTACTCGCATCCTGTTTGGTCGAGGCAAACGTGGCCGACGTTGAAAACCCCCCGGCGTGAAACGTGATCTTATGCGACAGTCCCAATTGCTGGGCCACTACAGATGCCAGTTCCTGATGGCGCACCGTTGAATCAGCCTCCCCGGTCGGTGTGTTCATGGCTGCTAGTTCGACGCTTAACGGAAAATTTGGGTCGATGGTATGGACCATGGCGCCCTCTCGAAGCTTTGACGCCATCATGAGGGTTGACACGCCGACGAACGTCCCAATCTCAAGAACCTTCTCCGGCTGCTGCTGTCCGATCAATTGGACAAGTGTATCGGCATCGCGAGACGGTAACGCCCAGCTGGCAATCAACTCCTGAGGATACCCTTGGTCGGCATAAGCATTCATGATCTTATGGAGCCAAGGAGCTTCTACATCCGGCATGGCGGTCTGATTCCCAAATTAATCGAGTTCTTCGCCGGTCTTTCTATCAATCCGTCTCCGACCGAGCTAGAGACACGTCGGCTTGGTCATCGGTTTTCTACGGAGAAAAGGATGTCGTCAGCTAATTTCCTCTGGTACGATCGCAGGTCACGTCGATCCCGTAAATTCGCCTCGATCATTATTGCCCAAACGGCGTTGGCGACTTCATTGGGATGGCCTTCCCATTTGCTGACAGTGAGATAATGGGACCGCTATGGATTGCACAGCATAATGTTTGGTGGACGACATGGTTGAAGCCTTGACGTCCCGTTCGGAGACGAATCTTCGTGAGCCCATCAACCCTTTTGCCCCAGAACGTGATACGCACACTTGTGGGCCTCATTCTTGTTGAGCGTGATGACATCGGTGAATCCGTTCCGTAAATACCACCGATGGATGGTCTCTTCCGTCACGGTCCAGTTATAAAACGTATTTAACATATCAAGAAGATTAATGGCGTTCTCCGGACAATCAGCGATTTTGTACGCGTACTGTAGTCGCTCTTCAGGGCTTGTCAGCTCGGTGTGGTAGTGTTTCCGGCTTTGCAGAACGAACGGTGAATTGTGATAGGTTGGCGCATACACCATGACATACAATTTCCCGCCCGGTTTGACCGTCCGCGCCACATTCGCAAATGCCAATCCTGGATCGTGTGTGCACATGGCGACACCCCAGCATAACGTAAAGTCGAATCCTTCATGCAGGTCTCGCCGTCGATCCAGGATATCGAAGAGGTTCAATTCCTCCACATCCGTGTTAAATCGCCGTGTCGACTGAAGCGCGTGCGGCGACACGTCCGCAGATTTGACTGTCGCACCGAGCGTCAGCAGCGTCCTCGTCCATCTTCCAGCTCCACATCCAAGATCCAAGCAGTGCTTTCCCCGAAAATAATCGATCGGGAATTTTGGTTCGAGGTGTAGCCTGCCACCGGTATCGCGCTTCCCCTCCCCCTCACGCCACAAGCGGAATCTCCTGACAATAGGATAGAGTGCGCCATATCGCTCGCGTGTCAGGTAATCACTGACGCCGGTCAATTCGAAAATTCGATCATCGATGTATGGGTCACTCGTCTCGACACCGGTGTGTTCGTGAAATCCGACCTTGTGTTCAAGAAATAATCGCCACTGATCATCGAACTGCTCGCTGTATCGGACGGGATGATACTGACCGCTGTACTCATCACTCCAGACCACTCTGTCGTGATCAAAATGCGGATTCGGATTCTGTTTGTTCAGCGAAGGCATCAGAACTATGTGGTCTGAGGGGGTAGCTTGTGCGGAAGCAGTTGTTGTTGCTCTAGAAACCGAAACACCTCTTCCGCCATCTTCCCGCTGCCCCGCTCATTGAAGTGGCAATTGTCGAACGTATCGTCGCGCACGAACGAGGTGGCCCCTAACAGCCGATCGAGAAACGGCAGGTGGAATTCGTCCGCGACCGTGTGATTGACATCATTGTGCTGCTGAACACCCTTCAGAAAGATGTCGTCCTCAGGTTTCACACGGATAAAATGCTGTGGAAGGATGACAACCTGACGCTTCCCACCTTTGAGAAATTGGACCAGACTTCGTAGATGCGCACGATAAATATCCGACGGATTCCGTTCCAAAGCGGCTGCCCATTCGGAGGGCGGCGGATGAGGCGGACTCACGACTCCCCCGATCCCAATCTCCTGCAATTTCAGGACTTCAGTAAACACAAAATATCGGTACGGATAGAACCATGAAACGGCAGGATTGGCGGACGGCAACACGGATCCTTGGCTCCTCCAAGGAACACGATAATTCGAATAGTCCGGCGCCAGGACGCCGAATAATCTGGCATCGACGTCGTTAATGCCTTCGTACAACAGCACCACATCCGGTTGCAAGTTGTTGAGAAGGATCATGTAATGAATAGAATTCTCGAGGACGGTGTACCCCCCAATACCTCCATTGATGACGTCGCACGCTGTCCCGCATTGCTGGCGCACTTTCTGTTCGAGCTGAAACACCCACGTATCTTCTTCATTCGGAATGAGCTCTCCAAATGTGGTACTGCCTCCTAATACCAATGCGCGCCACAAGACCTTCTCCCGTGGTCGAATCGGTTCTGAGCGGCGGATTCTGTATTCGGCATTGAATTGCTTCTGTTTGCCATACGGCATCTCTGCATTGAGCACGTAATTCAGATATGGATGCTCCATAAAATTGGTCGAATTTCCCGGCGCAAAGTCTACCGTGGAGCTTTGCCCCATGACATATTTGAACCACATCTGAGTCTTCTTCCCGTGGGTAGCCAAGGCATGTTCCGTCAAGATCCAGAAGGTCGTTTGAATCAGCAGAAACGTCCCCATCGCAATTCCCGCCACTCGCAAGGCCGAGCTAAACCTCATACTTTCCCACTTTCTCGTCATTCGTTCGGCCGCAAAGGCAATTACTATAAAATTCACCAGGAGAAGCGCCACATAGAGCGACAAGGGGAGGATTTCGCTGTAGCGCAACGCATACGTCCTGCCATTGGTATTCGGATCGCTATTGTCTGATGTGGAAAAATAGAGTCGTTCGCCCCAATGAGAGAATCCCCCGGCCCCCTGCCTGCGAATGACATCATGCAGTGTATGCGGGTTACCTAGTCGTACTCCCTGCTCGTAGAGCTCTATCTGCGACTCTTGTGATTGTATGCCGTCGGACGGAAGCACCACAGGCAGATCGATGACGAACGCATAGCCGTGCTCATGTACGTAGGGGCCGCTCAAGACGAGCTCACGCACCGGCGAGTGCCCGGGAGGCCAAAAGAGCCACACACAACCGCTCAGGATGAGAAAAGAGGCGAGAACACTCAAACCAACCAGGCGGTATGCCGACCTTCTCATTCAACCGTCGCTGTCGACTTGGTACGGGGTTACAAATGGAGTGTCTTCATGCTTCCGTAATGCAACCAGATACATCATGTTTGCCGGTAACGAAACCTTGTCAAACATCGCGCGCACCTGCCGTTGTCGGTCAACGTCGTCCTCTAGGCCTCTCATGAGGATCACTTTAGGTTTGACCGGACAGTCAGGGAGCGATCCCGCGGCAGCATAATAGCCTTCAGCAAGAATCGAGTAGCGATTCGCCCTCGCCAACGAATAAAAAAGAACAGGGTTCAAATTAAAAAACCCATGGTCGTACCATGTCAGAGGGACCATGTGGATGAATGTCCCACCGCTCCGTACGAGAAGATGGATGTTTTCCATCGACTGCCTGACATCGAAAATATGTTCGAGCGTACCGCCGTTGAGGAGAGTTCCAAACTTGCCGACCAGATCGAACGGTATGGGATGATTCAGGTCAAGCCTGAGTGCCGCTTGGCCATTGACATCGCAATCGCAGTACTCTCGGATACCATACCGGTCCTGGAATAAGGCGCGGATGGATCCTTCTCGTTCGAACCGAGTATATCCCGCCTCACGGGCAAACTGTGCGATGTCATGTCCCGACTCTCGGATTGTGAGTGAACCCAACGCCAAAACAGGATTCTGGATTCCGTCGTTCTCCGTACAGAGATCCAAGAAATCAACCTGCGCAAAGTCAATTCCCACGAGATTCCCGTCGCCAACTCTCAGTGTTGAACCCAGACCGGATCGACCTGCACCGAGGTATTCAAATTGACTTTGGAAGTGGTATAGGACAGCCCGTCGCCGGCCACTTCGAACAGTAGACCGTCGTAATGAATATCGTATTGCCGACCGTCGGGCCGAGTGATGCTCATGGTCAAGAAGTATGACCCCGCAGCAAGCCACATGGTCACGTGAAAGGACACGTCGAAGACTTCTCCCTTGTGGCGAGCACCCAAAGGAATATTTCGCAACAGCGTATCGGTCCCGTAAAGATCGATCCCTCGATGGTCCCGTATGAGGATACCCGCCACGATGTCACTCAGATCTTCATGAACCATGACAGTCATCCGGATCGCATACGGTCTCCCGGACAGTAAGGTGTGCGCGACGACACCATTCTCATCAGAGATCGTGACGCCGATGATGTTCGCCTTTCGATCCCCGTAACGCATCGAGGTCTTGTTCGAATCTTCATTATTCTGACCGCCCTCTCTCACCGACCCATAGCCAGCATCGTGCGTTTCCACGTGTTCAATGACGTCCGCCACCAGATCCGTACCCTGTCTTCCGTATCCGGCCGGAGGCATGGTTATGTGTTGCTGGGGTCCTGAGTCAGGAGAGCCGAATAACATCCGATGATAATACTTGGTCACGTATGATGGTTGATCATCGGCTACGACACACCCGTTCTCCAGCAAAAGCGCTCGATCACAGATCGAGGTAATGGCATCTGAGCTGTGAGAGACCAGGAGAATCGTTTTCCCGGCTTCACGAAATGCTCGGAACTTATCAGAGCATTTCTTCTGAAATCGGGCATCACCGACAGACAACGCTTCATCGACGATGAGGATATCGGGATCGACGCTGATGACGGTGCTGAATGTGAGACGTGCCTGCATACCGGTCGAATAGGTCTTGAACGGTTGATCGATCACGTCGGCCAGCTCGCTGAATGAGACGATCGCATCGATTTTCTCATCGATTTCTTCTTTCGTCATTCCGAGACACAGCCCCCCCATGTACACATTTTCACGACCGGTGTATTCGGAATGAAAGCCGGTGCCCAACTCTAGAATCGACGTCACTCTTCCGTCTATTTCGATCTCGCCGCTCGTTTTTTCGAGCGTCCCAGTCAGAATCTTCAGCAACGTGCTCTTTCCCGCCCCATTTCTGCCCATAATCCCCACGACCTCTCCGCGTTCGACCGCAAAAGTCACATCGAGGAGCGCCCACCGCTCTATGTGGCGTGGCTGCCTGGTTATCACTTCCCACAACATGTCACTCGGTCGTTGATAGATTTCAAATCGTTTTGAGAGTCCTTTTACACGGACAGCCGTAGTACGTTCCATGAGTATGAGATTAGAGGGCTTCTCCAAACATCAGCTTCAGCTTCCGAAACACGCGATATCCGCCATACAGGACCATAGGGCTCAGTGCGAGAAGAATCAGCCATGACCAGGGATGCTCGATACGTCCATAATACAGCGTATCCTGATAACACCAGATCAGATGGCTGAAGGGATTCAACGACAGGAGGATCTCAAAAATCGGAGAGATTTTAGAAACCGCCGTCGGAAAGTACAAAATCGGTGCAAGAAAGACTCCGGCACTCAGAAACACTTGTACGATTTCCCGCAGATCCCGGAAGTAGACGCCTGCTGAAGAAAGCGAATAACTCACACCGATCATCAGCATCAATTGGAGAATGAACAACACCGGAAGAAGCACAATGAGCACAGGCACATTTCTTTCTACGATCATCAGATAGAGAAGCAAGATGGGCGTTGCGATTACTTGTAGCAGCGATGTGGCGATCACCGACTTTACCGGAAGAATCTCAACGGGGAACACCACCTGTTTGACCAGTCCTGCTTCATTCACGATCGTTGAGGTCCCCTTGACCATTGATTCCGCGAAAGTCAGCCACGGTATCAATCCGGCCAGGATGTACACGACCATGTTCCTTGGCGCTTCTTCGGATAACGGCATTCGCGATGGGAACACATACGTGAACACAAACACATACAGCCCCATCAAGAATAGCGGATGACCGACTGCCCATAGGGCGCCGAATGCTTGGCCGGCGTAACGATCCCGAATCTCACGCTTGGCCATTTGCCACAGTAATTGCCGGCGCCCGATGAGGGTCCCAATCAATTGAGCGAAAATCCCGAGATGTGTCTGTCGTGAATCACGCATAATCGCCCGGCCAGGATCCCAGAGAGGAATATTTTCAGTCACTTTGCAGATCCTGACGGCTGGACGGAGAGGCAAAGAATGCGGAAGGACAATTCATCCGTTTGCTGTGTGCGTAACTCGTTCGCCCGACCGGGTTCCCGGCATGATCAGTGCGTTCTGGTACTTTCTGAGTGTATACGCACGCCCATTTCGTCGGGCATCCGTGTTATCTGAAGTGCTGAAATATACATTGCGCCCCCAGATAGAATAGGACCCCTTTCCGAATTCCCGGATCTCATCGTGTAGAGCGTCTTTTGGACCAAGACACGTCTCACCCTCCCAGAGTTGATACTGCTCATACCCGCCGGGAGGCAGGACCACGATATGGCAATGACCGACTTCCTGTTGGATGGGTCCGAGATTGATTCGGTCTCGCTCGGGCCACATCAATGATTCAGTTTCGCCGAGAGGGGAGGCTTGTTGCATCGAACTCTTGCGCATCAAGTGAATGCTGGGCGCGTAAAAGTTCACGCACTCGTTGCAATTCGAGAGCGGAAATGGCCCACCTGCATCTCTTTGGAGCGACTTGCGAATCTTGCGGTAATTGTCTCCGAACCAGGCATCGGCGAACTCAGCCACCGACGTTGCATAGCCGAGCACAACATCCTGGGCTCGACAACATGTACTGATCTGCCCGTCCAGACCGATTTCCACATAGTAGTTTGGAGCCACGCAGATTCGAAGCGGATCCGCCCCGTTCATTCCCGCTTCCCGCGGAAACATCATCTGGTGCTGTCCGATCGCCAGCAGGCGTTTGAAGGTCCAGTGATGCCAAATATATGCGACCTTTTTCCGAACACGGCCCGGACTCAGGCGTTTGCCATCGATACTGATGTGAAGAATATTCCCCTTTTTCCGCAACCAGTCTTGCAGCGCGTGCTGCGCGTTCTCCAGCTCCTCCCCAAGAGGTGCTTCCTCAAACGAATTCTGTATGGGATTGTACCGATGAAACGCCACTTCTTCCACGCCATGGTCGGCCGCCCATTGAACGACATTGCTCACCTCGGAAATCGTTCTTCGCGTCAACGTCGGATAGATCCCTACGCGCAGACGGCCCGGGTCTCGTCGATGCAGAAACTTGGCTAGTTGCGGTTCTGCCTTGGCCCATTCTCCGCCTTGCCTCACTTCATCAAATCGAGGTCCCACCGCGTCGAGCGACAACATCACTTTTCCTCGCTGGCGCATGAACACTTCTATGACACGATCGGTAAACAATGTCCCGTTGGTCTGTACTTTGATGTCGCAATGATAGTCCGCGATCGTGTCGAGGATCGCTTCAATCTGCGGATGCAGGAGCGGATCCCCTTGACTGTTCAATTCCACTTCGACGATGAACGGGAAAATCGTCTCTGCGACCGATCGAAACGTGCCCAGGTCCATGTGACGGCGAAGCGTGCCAGTTTCATCAAGAGCTTTCTGGCTTCCGCAAATTTCACAACGTAAATTGCATTTATTCGTAAGCGAGAGATTGCAAAATGCAGGAGGAGGGACTGTGGTGCCCCCACGGCTCAAGAAATAGTGAGACTCTCGATGGTGCTTCCAGAGGGAGGCCGCAGCGGTGTCGCCGAGGCCACTCCTGATATACCACCCCAAGAGTGCGTCTGCAGCATTGCCTAAGAGTGTTCCAATCCCCATCTCTGACTCTTAGAGCATGACGTCACGAACCGAATATTGACGCCCGTTCTTGTTGGGATCCGAATTGTCCGTCGTCGAAAATATGAGGGTGTTCTCCCAGTGAGAGTAGCGGCTTCCACCATGAGACTGAATATGTGCATGGAGGGCATGCGCAAAGCCTAGAGGCGCGCCGTCCTCATACAACATGATACGGGAACGCCGAGGATGCTCAGACGTATCACAGACGTCGGCATAGTGCTCAAGGTTCGCGGTCCACGCGTATCCTCCTCTGTGAATGAACGGAGCTTGCAGGTCCTCATTTTTGGACTTGGCGATCACCCCATCCCAATAATTCGTGGCTCCCTTTGCACGAAAAAGATATTCCGTATTGGCCTCGCCAGCGGTGATGTTCAGTAACTCTAATTCCAATTGATCGCGGCAAAACAATTTCGTCTCGGAGATTCCGGCAAACTCCATCGGCCATCCACCGAGCCAATCCTTGACGTCGGTCCAATACGACATCCCGCGCGATCGTTCGTACTCACGGATATATCGCAATGGATCGCGGCCTGCCCGTAATTCAGGAAGAATCGTTACTCTGAGCGCATAACCCCACTCCATGCATCGTCTTACGATCGAACCGGCTTGATTATATTTCTGCTTGATGGAGAGCCAATAGTCGGGGGATGGATTGAGGCAGACATCTTTGGTGTAGAGCGCGATATACAACACTCCATCCCTATTCATGAGCGACGCGGCATTTCTAATTGCGTCCCACATCGCGCCGGTGTGGTGCAAGACTCCCCAACTGTACACCACGTCCGCATGCCCGAATTTATCGATAAAGGAACGGTCCAAAACCGACCCTTGAAGCACCTCCCAATTGCTGGGAGCTCCTTCGAGTTCTCGGATGTGCTTCGTTGTCGTTACCGAATCCGGGTCATAATCGAAACTCAGGATGCTCTTGGCTCCGGCCCTGTGTGCTGCTAGAGAATGAATACCGCTGCCACATCCAACGTCTAAGAAGGTTTTTCCGCGGAGGTCCGACAGCTTCAAGAAACCGAGCAAACACTCCTGTGCAATCTTTACACGTTCTTGCGTAAAGTTCTGCTGAACGAACTCCGACCAATTCTTTCCGAATTCATATCTCATAGTTATGTCCTAACCTCTGCATGATCCGTCATCTCATTGCCGTCCAACTACTCGGCGCTCCCCCAGGTAAGTTGAAAAGGAATCGGCTTCCTTGTTACAACCGTCCTCCAACATCACTCATGAATGAAACGAGGTAAGTCCACATGGGCGCCTATGCCACCTGGGTCGCCACACAAACAGGCTCGAAAAAAGCATTGCTCAAACGAGTTTCTCGTACGCTTCTCAAGACTCCTTGGCTGTATAAACTGACCCGGAAGTTGCATACGAGTTGGGTCAATCCTTCAATTCCCTCGGCAACCGAGCTATTTCTGCACAAACACCTTCTGGCGACGCAACAGGCTCGTACGGTTTCCACGCCATCCAAACTGAATGTCCTCCACAGCATAGGAGCTTTAATACCGGGAGGCGCCGAGCGCCAGCTCTGCAACTTGGTCGTTGGAGCAAGCCGTCGAGGCTTGAACGTTCGAGTGCTGACTCTTCGCGAATCGATAGAAGAGGATGGTCACTACGCCGACCTGCTGCATGCGGCCGGGATCCGCTCATTCGTGGCCGGGGCGGAATTCAATAGTGATTTTGTCCGAAGGCTTCGAACCACACCCGCAGCCATTGAATTCCTCAGTCATCTTCCCCTGTTCTTTCAGCCTTACATCTCGGATATTTTTGGCGAGCTTGTCACAAACCCTCCGGATCTTCTTCACGCATGGCTCGATCACAATAATGTATGGGCGGGACTTGCCGCGGTGTTGGCGGGAGTGCCGCATATCGTATTGTCCACCCGCAATGTGAATCCCAGCCATTTTCCGTATCTTGCGCATCCGTTATTCAAACCGTGGTATCAGGTACTCGCAACGTTTCCCCACGTGCACTTCATCAACAACTCATACGCCGGAGCCCAGGATTATGCTGAATGGCTAGAGTTACCGCTTAGCCGGTTCCACGTGATACACAACGGAGTCGATTTCGGCACTATCCAGCGTGCGAACGAAGTTGACGTTCAGTCCTTCAGAAGAGAGCTTCAGATCTCGCCTGTAGCCCCGCTCGTGGCTGGTGTTTTTCGTCTCAGCGACGAAAAACAACCATTGGTATTCTTTGAAGTGGTGCGTCGGGCCATGCTGAAGGCTCCTGATTTGCATGCGGTCATTGCCGGAGTCGGTCCCTGCGAAGGTGAGTTGCGCGCTGCCATTACTCACGCCAACCTCACCGATCGATTCCATCTATTAGGACGCCGGAAAGACATTAATGTGATTATGTCAAGCGCGACCGTTCTTCTCTTGACGTCCCGGCATGAAGGCACACCCAACGTCCTGCTTGAAGCTCAGTCGCTTGGGTGCCCTGTCATTTCAACAAAAGCCGGAGGAGCAGTGGATGCCGTAGATCACAACAAGACCGGGTTATTGATGGACGTGGGAGACGTCGACGGGTTAACCGAAGCCCTATTGAAATTATTGGGAGATCCACACCAGCGGCACTGTTTTGCCGAATCAGGTCCCGGCTTCATTCAAAGTCGTTTCGGTGTAGACAGAATGGTCGACGAAACCTTGGCCGTTTACCAAAGAGCTCTGTCGGAACCCCAAGCTATTTGAACGATGCAGAACTTTTTTGAGGTACTCCCTGCGCTTCGTGAATTGTTTTGAGGCCGGGGTGAACATATCATGGCTAATCCCTGTCTTTCACACCACCACCACGTCATTCACATCGATTTCAACTACCGCCGCTTGCTGAATCACACGAACACCCAGCACGAGTCGATGTCGCTTGTCTTTCCGTAGAAGGATGCCTTGTACTCCTTGCAAGGGGCCACGAACAACTTCCACCTTCATCCCTTCATGGAGATACGGGTGTGGATCATATGGAAGGACGCTCGTCATGAGGCGGCGCAGTGCGTCGATTTCTTGCTCCGGGATCGGCTCGGGACGGCTTCCGTTGCCGACAATTTCGACCACTCCAGCGGTCTTTTGCACCGGCATCTTTTCTCGCTGAGAAAACCGCACGAAACAGTACCCCGAAAACAGCGGGACCTCGATTTCCTTTTTCCTGTCCTTCCATTGGCTCAATCGCTTGACCGTCGGCAGCAACGGCTCAATGCCCCGCTTGTCGAGCTGGTCTCGCACCAATTTTTCGTGCCGAGATTTGGTGCGCAGGGCATACCAGCGAAGGCCGTTTGACTGGCTGGATTCGTTATTCCGGTCGATGTTGTCTCCGGACATAGCTTCGCCCTCTCACTTACAGCCAACACAAAACACTCCGACTTCTCAAGCACTTAGGCCGAAGGACCCAACACGAGAATTTTCTCGTCAGGAATGCGTTGTTGCCCCAACATGGCTCGGTGTTGTCCCGTCTGTTCAAGATCGGCCAGGAGCACCGCGTCGAATTCCCACTCCACCAAAACCTTTGACGGCCAAACCGGATAGGACAAGAACGATTCCCGTTGCCCATCATCCACAAACCCAACCAAGGTCATATGCATTTCGCGGAGCGACAGATACGCCATCTCCGCAAGTTCGCCGGTTCCGTATATAATGACTCGCTTCACTCCATTCGTCGCCGCGCGGGAAAGGGCTTCTCGTAGCCGCGCACGCATATCCCGGTAATGAGACAATGAATACTCCATGTACAGGTATGTGAGTCGTGACTTTTCAGCAAATCCCTGAGGAGTTAACAAATACCGGGCCCGGTGCGAGGGAATAGTGGTGATCTTGATGTATCCTTTCCGGGCCAGTCGCTTGAGGTATAGATTGGTCAGACCAAGGGCAACCCCAAGTTTGGTTGCTAAGGACCGTTGCGTTACCGCACCGTCTCGTTCGACTTCGGTAAGTAAAAGGAGGTCCCTTTGGCCTTGAAGATTCATATAGTTATGGAGATAGCGCTAGACGTTCAGAATATGAACACATATACAAACAGGAGTCAAGAACAAATCCACTCCCATGGATATTCGATAGAATGGAGCAGACTGACTATGTATGAAGGACGGTGAGAGCTGAGGGGGTCTTAAGGGTTTGGGTGATGGCCGCAGCCACCTTGGCAACCGTCATTCGATCAAGGCAATCCCAATAAGAACAGGCTTGCCCGATACATTTGTCACAGGTAGGAACATCCGGCCGCAGTAAGATTCCTTTCCCAAGCGGTTTCCATCTCACCGGAAGATTATTGCGTCGAGGGTCGAACAAACTGACCGTGGGAACACCCAGAGCTGCTGCCAAGTGAGCCGGTCCAGTGGCTCCCGAAACAACGACGTGAGCACTGGCGATCACTGCCATGAGTTCTCGAAGCGACAGTTGACCCATAAGATCCGTGATCCCTGGGGGAAGCGCCGTGGTAAGGTGGGCCGCTCCTCCAAAATCCACTCGTTCTTGACTGCTGCCGGTCAGCACAACACCAGAGCCGCTTTCTGCCAGGGTCAGCGCCAACTCATGGTAATGTTGGAAACTCCACCGGCGCGCAGAAACACCACCTGGATGAATCACGACGCGAGGGGCCGACATCGTTGACCAACGATGTGCCCCAGCGGCCTGTTCCACCTCGCTCAGGGTCAGCACCGGGGGACTCACCGGCTGCGGGCGCAGCCCCAACCCCTTTAACATCTCGACGTTGTACTCTGATTCATGTTTTGCAAACTCACTGCGATGTTCATAGACATGGCGATTGGCCAACAGGCTATACCACCGGTATCGTGTGGCCACTCGAATCGGCACACCAGTCAGCCAGGCAGCCCACATCAGACGCCGAAAGGGTTTCAAAAATATCGCCGCCTCGACTCCCGATGAAAAGGCTCGCCGTAATTCCTTCAATGGATCTGTGAAACGAATCGTTCGGACATAATCCACGTCGGGATGATGATCCAGAAGGGGAGCGACGGTAGGGCTGGTGAGAAACCCGATCGTCACACCAGGCAGGAGCCGACGAAGCTGTGTGGCCACCGGGACAGACAAGAGGACGTCCCCGATACCGTCCGGGCGAACAATCAAGACGTTCATCGACATGTCATGTGCGCAGCCAAGAGCGGCCGCACGACATCGACCACTCGGGTTGGTGTGATGACATAAAGACATTCCATCTCAGGGTCATGTCGGCAAACGCGGCTGAAACAAGGGCTGCAGGGGACGGAACCGACGAGTACGTGATGGCCAGCACCATGCGGGCCCGTCCGAATCGCACTGGTCGGTCCAAACAACGCCACCACCGGAATTCCAAGTGCCGCGGCAATATGCATCGGGCCAGAATCGTTGGTGATGATAGCGGTCGCCTTTGAGAGCAGCGCTGGCAAGTACTTCAGGGGGATCTCACCGGTCAGATCGATGAACGGGCTCTTCGTCAGAGCTCTCAACCCATTCGTATATTCCCGTTCATCCGGACTGCCTATCATGACGACCGGATCAAGATGCGCCTCATACAGCTGATCCACAACGGCCGCGAAAGACGTCAGCGGCCAGCGTTTTGTCGGCCACCGTGCGCCCACGTTCATCGCGACCCAGGGCCCGTCCACCGCGAGGCCTCGGCGTTGACCGAGCTCTCGAACGGCCGCCATATCCTCCTCCAGCAACCTGAACCCAAATCGAGGCTTCTCAGGCAGCGATGCTCCCAGCGCCGCGGCAACCGACAGATACCGATCGACGGCATGGATATCGGGGTTGAGGACCGGTATACGCTGAGTGTAGAACCACGGACTTCCTTCCCTTCCATTGGCAAACCCGATGCGTATCGGCGCCGCACTCAGGCGGGCGAGGATGCCACTGCGGAACAGCCCTTGCAAATCCATGGCGATGTCAAACCGCTCTGCTCGCAACGCGTGGCCCTCCCTGAGCCAACTTCTCACTGTCATGTCCACCGGCCACACACGGTCGACGCCGTCTGCCCGTTCGACAAGTTCAGCCCACTGACGCTTGACCAGCCAAGTAATATGCGATCCCGGCCATTGCGATTTGATCGCCGACACGACCGGAAACGTGTGGACGATATCCCCGAGAGAGCTCGGCTTGATCAAAAGAATACGGGCATGATGCAATGCCGACGAGACACGAGTATCGGGGGAGCGTACAGACGGCACTGGACAACCTTTCAGCGAAATGAACCGTGTCGGAACCAGTCGACGAAGGAAGACGACGCGCGATGATCCTGCACAGTCCGAGTCAGTTCATCCTTGTCCCACCGAATGGACCTGCAATTGAGGAGAATATAGCTTGTCGAGCAGCGCCTTACCACTCGTCGTGCCTGCCGTTTCACGCTTCTCTTCCAGTGATCGGCAGAGGCGTTGCCAAGCCCGCAGATAGGGGAGCGGCGTTAAATGGCGACGGAAATTGCTGTGTCCTCGCACGATTCGTGAGACCCATTCATAGTTGCCCGAGATAGCGGCGTCGTACCGATCTTCGATGGGAGGTTCAGTACGAGTGAAGAACATCGTGATATTGCCGCCGTCGCGTGAGATCAGATGTGAGGCTTCGTACAACCCGTGCTTTTTAGCCAACCGGCGCAACGATACCACGTTGAAATTATAGAGATGGGCTTCATGGAACGTGCTCTGAGGGGCCTGGCAGGTTGCCTCCACGTTAGGAACTTCCACGACGAGTATCCCGCCTGGTTTAAGCCAGGATCGCAGCAGTGCCAAGACGAAACCCGGATCCTCCGTATGTTCGAGCACATGCCAGATCGTCACCACATCGAACGACTCAGGTGAAAGCGCCGCGTCTTGTACAAACCCGACCTGAACGGTGAGCCCATATTCCTGTATCGAATAGTCGGCGTATCCTCTATTCGGTTCGATCCCGCTCACGCAATGTCCCAGGGATTGCAGCAGATACGCGAACTCCCCTCCACCGGTCCCAACATCGAGCACGGCTTTCCGACTCGACAACAGCTGCTCGATCTTTTCGAATCGCGATAACGCCACATTGCCTGCCCTCAAGACATGCTTCGGCCTCGGGCTATAGGTGTGCTTATAGGAGAGACGATACTCATCCTCGTAGAATTGCCTGGCTTCATGGGGACGCGGATCCGACCACACAAGGCCGCACGCTCGGCAGATGACGGTCTGCAAAGGCTTCCCGCTTCGACTCCTGTTTGAAAGGATTGAGACCTTCTGACCACCGCAGAGATTACACGGGATAGAAGCAAGGCTGATCTGCTCGCTCATTGGCGTCTTCCTCTCGCTATGGGCCACCGACTCTCCTTCGGCACAACTTATGCTCCAATGTTGCAGCACACCATCGTGGACCAAGGCGGCCATCCATCCATTTGCTCATGGCTGGGCAACCTCGCGCCCGCTGGTCTGCACGGATAACCTACTCGCATCAGCGATCAGCCAGTCGGCGGCCTCGGCCAGCGAGGAGGCCACCCAATCGGGAGTCAGCCCCGACTTCTCCAGCCCTTCTATCTCCTGCGGAGAAACCGCCCCCGTTGTCACCAAGATACTCCTTGCTCCAACCCGCCTGGCCAGCTCGATATCACGGACCTGATCGCCGATCACATACGATCGATCGAGATCCACGCTCTGTTCCCGAACCGCCTGATCGACCATCCCACGGTTCGGTTTTCGACAATCACAGCCATCGTCAGGATGGTGAGGGCAAACATAGATGGCGTCGAGCGATACTCCTGCCGTCTCGAGGAGTTGTACGAGCTTCATGTGAATCGCCTCGAGCTCGTTAGGAGAGAAGAGTCCCCGCGCAATTCCCGATTGATTGGTCACAATGATCAATTTGGCGCCGGCCCGCTTCAACCTTGCGAGGGCCGCAGGCACCCCTGCAAACAACTCCAACTGATCAGGCGATTTGATATAACCGGGATCCAGATTGAGTGTTCCATCGCGGTCGAGAAAAACGGTCACTCCTTCGAGGAACATCCGGTGTGTCTTCTGTCCTCCTCGACCTATTACGCCTGCTCCTTGAAGTTGCACTCGCGCGGCTTCGTACACTCGATCAACGGAAATGCGAGTCATGCAACGGTGATCGATCGGGCATTCCCTGAGCAAACAGGGTGCACAGTCTACCGCTTCCCGTATGACCGAGCGCTCTTGCCCGTAGGGAGCGGTGGTGCGCCAATCGGTTGGACCGAACACCGCAACGACCGGCACACCGCACGCGGAGGCAATATGCATCGGCCCCGTGTCGTTGGTAATCATCAGACGACAGCGATTCACCACCGCCATGAGCTCCCGAATGGTTGTCGCACCGGACAAGACGACCGATCGCCCGTCGAGGCGCGCCGCGATGTCCTTTCCCAGCGATTCCTCTCCTTTCGCGCCGAGAATGACCACTGCGACCTGCGCGCCTTCGGCCTCTCGCAACTGTTCCGCAAGTCGTCTGGCAACCTCGGCAAATCGTTCGGGCAACCAACGCTTGGCACTGCCGTAGGTCGATCCTGGATTGATACCAATAAGGAGGTCCGACGAGTTGATCCCCGCTGAGACAAGTCTTATACCGGTCATACGGTCTTCCTCGGCCGAAACGGGCAGCATCGGCGCTGACGCTTCAGCAGCCATTCCCAGCGGTCTCAGCAAGTTCAAATAGTATTCGACTTGGTGCGCCGGCGCCCGACGATCCGGAACGGCAACCGGTTCAGTCAGAAAGAGGACTCTCCCGTCGGTTGCATACCCATATCGCCGGGGGATCCCGGCAAGCCATGCAAGGAACGCCGCCTCAAACGCGTTCTGAAACAGCACCGCCAGATCGAAGCGATACCGTCGCAAAGAACCGGCGAGGGTCCATTTTCCTCCGATCCCCGCATGGCCCCCCTTATCATCATACACAATCATCTGATTCAGCCCCGGGTAGCCCATGAAGAGCTCCGCAATGGCAGGCTTGGCGAGCATCGCCAGCTCCGCCTGAGGAAATAGCGCTCGAAGGCCGCGGAGAGCCGGCTCACACATCACGGCATCACCGATCCAATTCGGAGCCCGCACCAGAATTTTCCGAGGCAGATCGTTACGCATGAGCTCTCAACGGCGGGCTCTCATCCGATGGTCCATCGATCAACTGGTAGAGCCGCGCTTCTCCCCGTACGATCTCCGTCCCAAGACGAAGCATCCACCAGGGGTCATGGGTTGTGAGCAACGCAGAGAGTTTCCCACCGTCTTTTTCGGTCGTCAGGACGATATCACTCCCACTGGCTTGCACGGTGGTACGGATACGCTCGATATCAGATGGGCTGTAGCCATGATGATCCTCAAATGCCGTTTCACCCAGGATCTCCATTCCGATGGATTCGGCTGAGCGGCGAAACGAGTGGCTGTTCCCGATCCCGCTCACCAACCAGGCTTTTCTCCTGTGGCCCCAGCCAATCGGGTGCGCTTCCCCCGAGATCATCGGCACGAAAGACTCCGGTCGAAACACAACCTCCATGATATCCTTGGGTAGACGCGAAACCGTTCGCAATCGGCTGTGGATCGCGTTCACATCGGCAGAAGCATCGGCTCGTGTGATCATTACTGCGCTCGCCCGATCCAGTTCCCGCAACGGTTCTCGTAGCCGTCCTGCCGGGAGCAACGCATCAAGCCCCGCAACATCGGTGGCATCCAACAACACCAGATCCACATCACGATGGAGCGCTCGATGTTGAAAACCGTCATCGAGGACGATGCAATCGACAGGATGCTGCTCCAACACCCACTGACCGAGGGCAACGCGATCCGCCCCCACCGCAACGACGGCCTGTGGGCAACGTTGCGCCATGAGGAACGGCTCATCCCCCGACTCCGATGGGCCGGCCAAAATTCGTGCTCCATCGGACACCAAAAGATGCGGCGTGGTGCTCGTCCGTTTGTACCCACGGCTCAGGATGGCGACCCGTTGCCCATTGGCCAGCAACCGCTGTACAAGAAAAATGACAAGGGGAGTTTTTCCTGTCCCCCCGACCGTCAGATTTCCTACACTCACCACACGACAGGGTAACCGTCTAGTCGCAATCCAGCCCTGCCGATAACACCACAGCCGAAATCGGATGAGGAGGCCGTACAACCCCGCCACCCAGTAAAGCCCTTTCCGAACCGGCTGTCCAGGATCCAAAAAGGGCATGTTAGTGTTTGGCTATCAGAGGTCCGGGCTCTGTTGTCACACATCGGTCGGAATACGATGGCGCCGCACGGAGACAGGTTTCAATGAACTCCAGACTCCGCATCAGCGCACCTTGGTTGTCCAGCACGGCTCGCTTCGCCGCCTGCCCTGCCCGAGACCGAGCATCAGGCTGTCCCAGCCATTCTTCAAGGGAGGTGACCAGGTCCTCCTTTCCTGTAATACGGCGCCCTCCGCCAGCCTCATACAAGAGCGTGGCTACTTCGGCACAATGGTCCGTATGTGGTCCAAACATAACGGGTGTGCCCCACACAGCCGGCTCCAGCAAGTTGTGCCCACCCACGGGAACCAGGGTCCCGCCGACGAACGCCACGACGGCTTCTCGATACGCGCGAGACAGCTCTCCCCTCGTATCCAAAATGACCACGCGTGGGCCGGATTGTTTCTCCCGAATCTGACTCTTGCGCTGAACCGCGAATCCGGCTTCTCGAAGCATCGCTTCGACTCGGTCCACTCGCTCGATATGACGGGGTGCCAACATCAAGACCGTTGAGGGATGGATCTTTGCGATATGTCCATAGGCCGAGACCAGCAGTTCCTCTTCCCCCGGGTGCGTGCTGCCCGCGAGAATCAATTGTTCGTGTTCATCGATTCCGAAGCTCCGGCGGAGGGCCTCATCCGAGCGAACATCCGGCAGAGGCTGATCGAACTTGATATTACCGGTGACGTGCACGCGCGCCGGATCGGCTCCCAACGCGATAATGCGGTCGGCGTCCCTCTCGGATTGCATCAAGCAGAGCGTCAGCGTCCGAAGCACAGAGCGATAGAACGAACGGATGACAGGCAGGTCCTGGCGGCCGAATGAGCGGGACGACAACCGTCCATTCACCAATACGGATGGCACAGCCTGATCGCGTAACGTCCACAGCATATTGGGCCAGAGTTCGGTCTCGACAAACACATAGAGCACCGGTTGTACGCGCCGAACCATGCCGGCCACCGCCCAGGGAAAATCGAGCGGAGCATATCGATGTTCGGCGATACCCGCCAATCGTTGTTCGACCGCCTCACGTCCGGTCTCCGTCACCGTCGTCACGATATAGCGACACTCGGGATGGCGATCATGCAGTGCCTTCACAAGCGGCGCGGCCGCCACCACTTCGCCGAGCGAAACGGCATGAATCCAAATAAGCGGTTGAAGTGCTCCGGCGCCATCAGAAGGGTGATCCTGCCAACCCATCCGCTGGAACAATCCCGGACGGCAGCGTGGTTTCGCCACCAGAACACCCATGATCACGGGCGCAGCGAGAAGAAGGAGACAGTTATAAAGGAATCGCCACATGAAAAACTCGTTCACCGCCGACCCTAGACATCGGCCTTGGGAGTATTCGGATTACCGGTTTCAACGTCACGTCGGACCGCAGGCGAGCGGCGAATGACGGCTTGCTCAGCCTGATCCGTCAAGTGATTGAGGACCGTCTCGAGCTCCAGGCGAGTCGCTTCAAGTGAGGCATCATCGGCTTCGCGCGAGACCCAGAGCGGACTTCCATAGAAAAACAGGCCTCTGGAGAACGGATACGGGACCATGTAGCGATCCCAACTCGGAAAGAGTTTTTTTTTGAACAAGCAAAGGCCAGCGGCACGATGGGAAGCCCTGTCGCCTTGGCCAAATGAATCACGCCGAGCTTTGCCACATGACGCGGCCCCTTAGGTCCATCGGGCGTCACCACCACGTCACGACCGGACCGTCCCAGCTTGATCAGGGCCTTGAGTGCACCGACACCGCCTCGCGTACTCGATCCCCGAACCGCCTCATGGCCGAATCGGGCGATGATCCGCGCGATAATTTCTCCGTCGCCATGGCGGCTGATCAATACATGAGAACCGGTCCCTCGATAGCCGATCGGGATCATTAACTGCTGGGCATGCCAGAAGGCTAAAATGATGTGGCGCCCTTCCCGATACAACTGATCGACCGCTTCGTGACCGCGAGTCTCAACGCGCATCGTGCGCGCGACACCGCGGATGGCCGCAGCTCCAACCGGAGGCAGAAGCGAACACTTCATCCAGCGTTCACACAATTTGATAAAATCAGACACTCGTCACATCCTGGAACTGCATGGCATGCAGCCGGCGATATACGCCTCCCTGCTGAAGCAGTGTCTCATGAGAACCCATTTCAACAATAGTCCCCCGATCCAACACAACGATACGGTCCGCGTTCTGAATGGTGGAGAGCCGATGCGCGATCACGAGCGTCGTCCGATTCTTCATCAAATTGGCCAAGGCCAACTGCACGATCCGCTCAGACTCGGTATCGAGGGCCGAGGTCGCTTCATCCAGAATCATCACCGGCGGGTCACGAAGGATGGCCCTGGCAATGGCGAGACGCTGCCGCTCGCCGCCCGACAGCTTGACTCCCCGTTCTCCGATGATCGTATCGTACCCTTCGGGCGACCGCAGAATAAAGTCATGAGCATAGGCCAGTTTCGCCGCGTGCTCCACTTCAACCTGGCTGGCATCCGTCCGTCCAAACGCGATATTGTTTCGAATCGTATCGTCGAACAAGACAGTCTCTTGCGACACGATTCCGATATGGGCACGTAGCGATTTCAACTCATAGGAGTTCAGTGGCACACCGTCCAGAAGAATGCGTCCCGCAGTCGGTTCATAGAATCGAGGCAGTAAACTGACCAGTGTCGTTTTTCCGCTCCCGCTGCTTCCGACCAGCGCTACCACCTCACCGACCCGAATCGAAAGATCGATATCGGCCAGCGCCTGAATCGTATGGTTCTCATAGCGCAGTGAAACACTCTGGAATTCGATAGAGTCCTTGATCCCGGTCAACGGCAGGGTCCCGTGATCGCGAGACTGTTCGGTTTCAAGGTCCAACACCTCGAACACCCGCTCCGCGGCCGCCAACGCCTGTTGAATGAGATTATTGGACCCCGACAATTTCTTGATTGGGGTGTAGGCCATGAACATGGCCGCCATGAACGAGAAAAAGGCACCGGGAGTCATCGATCCGTTGATGACCAAATAGCCTCCGTACCAAATAATGGTGGCGACGCCGATCACTCCGATGACTTCCATCTGCGAGTGGCCGATTGACCAGACTTGATTGCTTTTGAGGGTGGTTGAGAGCACCCTCCCGTTCCGTTCCGCAAATCGTTCAGCCTCCGCGTCTTCCCGCCCAAACGCTTTCACCATTCTGATGCCGGACAGCGTTTCTTGCAGCGTTGAAGACATATCGCCCAGTTGCTCCTGTCCACTGGTCGCCAATCGCTTCAATCGCCGGCCGACCCGCACCATTGTCAGTGCCGAGAGCGGAATCACAATCAGAGACAGTCCGGCCAGCTTCCAATTCTGATAGAGGATGACGCCGACCATGGCAAGAAACGTGAGGCTGTTCTGAAAAATATCCTTCACAACGCTGGAGGCGGCATTGGCCATCATCCCTACATCGTTCACAACCCGGGAAACCAAGCGACCCGACGTATTGGCGTCGTGGAACCCCACCGACATCCGCATGAGCTGTTGAAACAATTCCTGTCGGATGTCCGCCACGACGCGATTGCCGACATAGGCCATTAAATACCCCACACCGTAACTGAATACGGCCTTCAGCGTCGCGATTCCGAAGAGGGCCAGCGGCAGCACCATCAACATCTGCTCGTTTTTCTCGATAAAAATATCGTCAAGGACCGGGCGTGCCAGCCACGCATAGGCCCCGCTCAATACCGCCACCAGGGCGGAACAGGCAAAGGCCGCCACAAACCGCACCCGGTACGGCTTCACGTAGCGCATGAGCCGCTTGAATCGCGCTAGGCCTGACATGCTCCCAACACCACCTCTGCCGCTCTGGTCGAAGCGCCTGGCTCGCCCAGGGCGGCCCGCACCTTCGCCAAATCCCGTTTCATCTCATCATATGCCGATCGATCTTCCAAGATCCGCAGAGCCTCTTCATACAATTGCTGTCCCGTCGCGGCGGATTGGATCAACTCCGGCACGACGGTCCGACCCGCCACCAGATTCACAAGTCCGATCCATCTGACTCGAATCAGGACTTGAATCACCACACTCGCGATCCAAAAGGTCAGGGCCGTGGTCCGATAGAACAACACCATCGGAGTACCCACCACTGCCGCTTGCAGTGTCGCCGTCCCCGAGGCAACCAGCACGAGATCCGATACAGCCATCACTTCATTAGCCTGGTCCTTCACCACGGTGATAGGAGCCGTGCTCTGCGACAAGCGAGGCTGCAACAGATTATCGTGAATGGTCGAGGCCTGTGCCAACAAAAACTTCGTTTCTGGTTCCCGTTTTGCCAATTTCTCCGCAGCCTCGATGAGGATCGGCAATAACACCTGTACTTCATGCGCACGGCTCCCCGGCAACAAGGCAATCACACGTCCGGCAGGGGGAAGGCCGAATTTGACGCGAAGCCCCATCCGATCGTAGTGGCCTGCAACGGCGTCCAAGATGGGATGGCCGACAAATGTACACGGCACACTCGCTTCGTCGTAAATCGGCTTCTCGAAGGGAAGGATCACCAGGACGTGATCCACCCGCTGCTTGATCCAATGAATCCGCCAAGGGGCCCAAGCCCAGATCTGCGGCGCAATATAATAAATCACACGCATGCCGGCCGCCTTGGCAAAATACGCAAAGCGCAGGTTCAGTCCCGGGTGGTCGATAAACACCACCGTATCCCACTGTTTGGAGCGGAAAAGCCGCCGCATCATCAAAAACCGCCGTAGGATCGACACGAACGCCAAAGGGCCGACCATGCCGATGACGTCAAATTGCCCCATCTCCTGCACCAATTGCACACCGGCAGCCTCCATGGCACGGCCTCCGATCCCGGCCAATGACACATGGGGATCACAGGCTTTCAGCGCTCTGGCAAGATTGGCTCCGTGGAGATCCCCGGAGGCCTCACCGGTCACGATCAGGATACGTGCCATGTTGCTCTACAAAGCTACAGGTGATACTGGCGGCTCCAGAAACGCCGGCACTCCCCGGTGCACTCGCGCCACAAGAGCGCGCCTATGCATTCCGCCGCATATCCGCGCTTATTGCGGAGAGCACGTGATGAGCGAGGTTCAGCGCGGCCGCTCCGTCTTCACCCGAAACGACCGGACGAGACTTCTCGCGAATCGCCTGGAGGAACGATTCAAGCTGCAATTTTAGAGGCTCATCATCACCGGCATGAATCTCTTCAACCGTCATGATCGGCTTCCGGCCAGACTCAGTCGAACGGCGTCCGATCGCCCCCCGGCGTGACTGGAAATCGATCGATAGGGAGCTGTCGGGCTGGAACACACGCCATTGTCGCATCGCCTTCGGTGAGGTTCGACTGGCAGTCAGATTGGCGATACACCCGTTTTCGAACTGGATCCGCGCATTGGCCACGTCGCACGTCGAAGAAAGCACCGATACCCCGGCGGCCCGCACGTCTTCTATCGGGCCCGGATTGCAGGACAGCACCAGGTCCAGATCATGGATCATCAAATCCAGGACAACGTCGACATCGGTGCCGCGCTCACTATAGGTCCCCAGTCGATGACATTCGAACAGCACCGGCCGCCGAATGAGCGGCTGCATCATTTGCATAATAGGGTTGAACCGCTCGCTGTGCCCTACTTGCAGGGTGCATCCATGACGCTCTGCCAAGCGTACCAGCTCCTCCGCCTCCACGGGTCGCACGGCGAGCGGCTTCTCCACCAGGACATGTTTCCCGACTTCGAGACAGGCTTTCGCAAGGGGATAGTGTCCCGATGTGGGCACGGCGATGCTGACGGCATCGACCTGGCTCAAGAGATCAGGCAGGGTATCGAATACCCGTGCGCCGTGCTTCTCGGCAATAACGGACGCCCGCCCGTGGTGTTGATCGACCACACCGACCAGTGTCGAGTCCGGCAACGAGGCATAGAGGCGTGCATGGTGTTGCCCGAGATGGCCGACCCCGATCACACCGGCACGAAGCTTGACCATATACCTGTTTGGTAACACCGTGGGGAGTCTTGCAATCCAACCACGGATTGCACTCGTGAGATCGATCGACTGATCAATCGACCGTCGGATTCCTTCAAATCAGCCATTCGCCGACGCCGTCGTGCTCGGTTCCTCTCCACGAGCGACTCCGACGACGGCGATGCCAGCTTCTTCGGCCTCGCGGAGGAGCAATTCCCGATCCAGCATCACAGACCGACCAGCCTCAACGGCAAGGACTGAAGCCTTGACGGAGCGCATGACTTCGATGGTTCGAGGCCCGACGGCAGGCAGATCGAATCGAAGATCCTGTTGCGGCTTGCACCGCTTCACGACGACGGCACCGTCTTTTGCCAACTCTCCTCCGCGCTTGATCGCCTCATCGGTTCCTTCGACCGCTTCGACCGCAACGACGACCCGGTCCTTGACGACCACACACTGGCCGATGTCCAGACGCCCAGTCTCCTTGGCCACTTCCCAACCATAGCGGATGTCGACCCACTCTTTCTTGGTCGGTTGGCGAGACGTCAAGGTCCCTTCCTGGACCAAAATCCCTTCGAGACCGAATGTCGACTCGCAAATAGTAATGCCATCTTTTTCGAGTTCTGCCGCGAGTGCGCGCAGGATATCATCGTCTTTCCAAAGCACCAATCGAGTGGCCAAGGCCAACACCCGAAAATCAGGCCGCGCTTTGCTATAGATGTGGGTTTTCTTGATTCCCCCCAACATGACCACCTTCTGGACACCGTCGGCCTTGAAGGCGTTGATCAACTTGTTGAGCTGGCCGATCTTGACCCAATGAATGCGATCGACATGCTGCTCGAGCTCGAGTTCGGTTTCACCTTCGTGAGCCACGGCATACACTTGAAGGCCCATCTTGCGGGCATTATCCGCAAAGATAATCGGGAATCGGCCGTTCCCGGCGATCACCCCGATTCGCCCGTCTGGTATGGACACGGCCTCGGTCATAACGACTGATTTCGCACTTCCTGATCGAATTCAAGATCCAGATCGATGCTGACAACCCGCGAGATTCCGCGTTTGGTGCCTTCTATAAACGTGAGAATCCTGGCCACATCGGCCTGTCCTTTGAATTGCTTCTTGGCCAATCGAATCGCCTCGGCCATCCGATGCCCCTCCCGAAAAAGAAGATCAAACGCTTTCTTCAGCACGGCAATGCGATCCGCGGAGAAGCCATGGCGTTGCAGGCCGACTGAGTTGAGGCCGTACAGGTGCGCACGATACCCGCCGGCGGCGAACATAAACGGCGGGACATCCTGACCAATACCACAACACGCGCCGACCATCGCGTAGTCACCGACACGCACATACTGGTGAATACCCGTCAATCCGCCGATGATCGCATGATCGCCAATCGTAATATGTCCTGCCAGACTTGCTGCATTGGCCATGATCACATGATTGCCGAGATGGCAATCGTGCGCCATATGCACATAGGCCATCAGGACACTCTTTGATCCTATCGACGTCACTCCGCCTCCTTGCGCAGTTCCTCGATTGACGGTGACATATTCGCGAATGACATTGTCATGACCGATGATGACCTTCGTCGGCTCCCCCTTATACCCCAGATGTTGAGGCGGCCCCCCGATCGACGCAAACGGATGCACTTCGTTGCGCTCCCCAATTTCCGTCCACCCATCGACGGCCACGTGGGAGAGCAGTCGACTGCCCTTTCCAATCGCGACGTGTTCCCCAATTACACAGAACGGCCCAATTTCCACGTCATCATCGAGATTCGCCTTGGGATGGACGACCGCTGTTGGATGTATCTTCACACTTGCCCCCTTTACACGCATCAAACGTCACCGGTCATAGCTCTACCACCGCCTCACAGCAGAGTCGGCACTTCACATCTTAGGCTTCAGAAATTGCCGCATGAACACTTGTAATTGCTATTACCGTGTTTCAGTTTTCTCTTCCATGACCATCGCGGTCACCAACGCTTCACACACCACCTCGTTGTCTACGAATGCCTTCCCTTGCATTTTCCAGAACGGCGGGCGCTTCTTGAGGACTTCGATCTCAAAACGCAGCTGATCGCCAGGAACCACCGGTCGCCTGAATTTTGCCTCGTCGATACCGGTTAGATACATGCTGGTTTTTCCGATAGGCCCTCCCGACTTGAAGACCAGCACGCCGCCCACCTGTGCCATCGCTTCGATAATCAGCACCCCCGGCATGATGGGGCGTCCTGGGAAATGACCCTGAAAAAACGGCTCATTGACCGTCACGTTCTTGAACCCGACGATCCGCTTATGCGGCTCAAACTCTTTGACTCGATCCACTAACAAAAAGGGATACCGGTGCGGAAGTAATGCCTGGATTTCAGCTTGTTCGACCGATGCCATCGACGCTGCCTCCTCTCTCTGCAGAGAACAATCCGATGTTAGGGGTTCTGCCGATCAAACTCTTTGATGATCAAGTCCGTCACGTCCAACGCCGGCTGATGATACAGGACGACACGCAAGAGTGCGTCACTGCCTTTATCAAGAATTGCCGTATAGCCCTCCTTCTGGGCGACGGCTTGCGCCGCTGCGGCGATCTTTCGTGAATATTCCGCGACCATCTCGCGCTGCTTCACCTGGACCTCGCGATTGAATTCTTGAAGACGGCGTTGATACGCTTCCACCTTTCCCCGCAGCTGCTCTTCCTTCTCTTGCCTCGCCGTGTCGGGGAGCTTGGCATTCGGATCTTGTAAAGACTGTTCCAGATCCTTGAGCTCCTGCTCATCCGAATTGATGATCTTCTGCCTGGTCATGGAATACCCCTTCACATCTTCCAACGCCAGCTTCCCCGCCTTGGACCGTTCCATAACCATCTGTTGATCCATGACACCGACTCGGAGCATGTCACTGGCAAAGAGCGGCCCCACCCACTGCACCAGCAATACCGCGATGCCGACCACTATCCCTCTCGCTGCACCCGTCATGACCTACCTCCAGCAGAGACTTAGGGGAATTCTTGATTTAACTCTTCGATGACTTGACTTGAAATATCCAACCCATCTTCATGGTAGATGGTCGGACCACCCTTACTCTTATCGACGACGACCTGCAATCCGAGGCGCTTGGCCACTTTCGCGACGACGATCTCGATCTTGTCACGAAACCCTTCCAGGACGTCTTTTTGCTTTTCCTGCACCTCCCGATTCAACTCCGCCGCCTTTTGCTGATACTCCTGCATGCGTCGGCGGAATTGCTCTTCTCGATCCCGTTTTGCCGTCGGGCTGAGGATGGACGACTGTTTGATGAAGTCCTCTTCCATGCGCCGCAACTCTCGTTCCTCCAATTCCATCAGCGCCTGTCGATTCTTCGAAAAGGAGGCCAGATTGTCTTTGGCACGTTTGCCGGCATTCGTCTCGTTGAGCAAACGCTGGGAATTGATCACTCCCACCTTGCCGTCGATCTTGGCTCCGGATCCGATGCATCCGCCGAACACCAATGTGATGGCCATGGCCGCCGACATCGATATCCATTCGATCCACCGCACTCGGCCCAACCGCAAATTCCTGCTCAAACCGGCCACGCTCCAACTCCGACTAGAACAATGTTCCGATCGTAAACTCGAAGACCCCGAACCGTTCACCGGTACGCGCATCAAGATTGATCCCATAGGCAACACGCAACGGACCGAAGGGAGAGATCCAGCGCCCCTCTAAACCGGCGGCAGGCCTCAAATGGATCGACAACGGCTCACCGTCATCAAAGCCCTTCCCGTAGTCGAAAAAGATGACGCCGTTCAACTTCGCCTCGGAAGAAATCGTAAAAATCAGTTCGTTGTTGAAAATCAATTGCCTGACGGCGCCGAATGGTGCATGCGTCGTGGGAACCGTGGGGCCAGCCCGACCGAAGGCAAACCCCCGCATCGTGTTGATACCGCCGACGAAGAATCGCTCGTTCAGCGGGACCTGTGTCCCTCCCATCGCATGGACCTCTCCATACCGTACCCGCAACGACACTCTCAGATCCAAGGGAAGGGGGGTAACCTTGATCACATCGACGTAATACTTGATGAAATTGTTGGACCCCCCCATATACGGCGTGCCGATGTCGAACCCGCCTCCAACCCGCCAGCCGTTTCGAGGATCGATATAGTAGTCTCTGGTGTCTCTGAACATGGTCGTCCGAAATCCCGTTGACGACCGGGTTCCCAGCTGGCGGCATACGATGGGAACCAGATCGGGACAGATCCCTGATTGAGGATCACTAAACCTGATTTGCTCTCCAAAGAGACTGACGCTTCCGGTCACATACTCCGAGAGCCAACGACCGAGCGTGATGTTCCCTCCGGTTCGTTGCTCAATATATGATAGGTAGTTCGTCAAACTGCTATAGCCGTCGATCTGGAGGGAGGTCAATGAATCGTTCAGGTAAGGATTGCGGAACGTAATGGAACCCAGGCTTCTTCGCTGTCCGAGCTGTCCTCGAATACGCCCAAGGTAGCCATACCCTCCCAAGTTACCCTGGGTAATATCGGCGATCGCCACGAGCCGGTCCAAGGTGCTGAACCCTCCGCCGAGGCTGAACATCCCGGTCGGCTTTTCCTTCACACGCACATTCAGATCAACCTTGTCGGGTGAGACTTGCGCGGGGAGGATTTCGACCGTTTCGAAGAAATTCAGGTTGTTCAACCGTTGGTAACTTCGTTTCAGTGAGGCCGTGTCGATCACATCTTGTTCGTCAACTCGAATTTCCCGGCGTATGACGTTATCCCGCGTCTTGTCATTCCCGTAGATGTTGATCTGACGGATGCGCATCATCTCGCCTTCTTTGATGTTGAAGACGATGCCGACCGTCCGCTCCTCATTGTTCGGATTCACTCCAGGCGTCACTTCCGCGAACGAGTATCCCTTGCTTCCGTACATATCTGTCAACCGGTTGATTTCATCTCGGATTTTGGCGCGCTGAAAGATCTCCCCCTCTTTCATCCTCATTCCTTGACGAAGCTCCGGCTCTTCAAAGACCGTATGCCCCCGAAACCCGATATCCCCGATGGTGAACGGCTCCCCTTCGGAAATGTGATAGGTGATGACGAACCACTTCTTGTCCTCGGTCAGCTCGACCGCAGGCTGTCCGACTCGGACATTGAAGTACCCCTTGTTCAACAGCACTTCCTTGAGCCGCTCCACATCGTTCGTGAGCTCGTCCCGTTTGAGCACACCGGCATCGGACACCATGGACGGGAGCTTCCACGTGGTAAAGATTCCATACCAAGGAATCCACTCCCTCGTCGACATGACCGCGAACATCTCAGCCTTGGTCGCCGCGCGCAGCCCTTCAAATATCACCGTCTTGATCTTCGCCTTTTCTCCCTCGGTAATGTGGAACATCAGGCGCATTCGATCCTCATCTAACGTCTGGATCACCGGCGTGACTTGTGCGCTGTAGTACCCATCGTGCTGGTAGGCCAGACGGATACTCTCGGCGCTTTCCTTCACCAGTTGCTGGTCGAGGAACGTCTGGTTCCTGATGGTCGTCTTTTCCTTCAATTTTTCATCGGTCAAATTTTGATTGCCGTCAAAGACGATCTCGGTAATGAACGGCTTCTCCCGCACGACAAAGGCGACGGCCATTCCCTCGGCAACCGATTCGGTTTCAACATGCACATCTTCGAAAAAGCCCGTGTCGTAGAGGATCTTCACTTGGCCACGCACATTCTCCGGCGTATAGGGATCGTTGACTTTCAATGTGAGCCGACCGGCAATGGCCGGAACTTCGATGCGTTTGGCCCCCCGAATCTCAATCGACGTCACCTTGACCTCCGGTGTCTGGGCAAGCGCGTCAAGCAGCCCCCACAATACAGAGAGTGCCATGACCGCGACCACGAACACTCGAGGTCTGTGGACGACAAACTGGGTCACCGATGAGGGTTCCTGTGGCCACATGTAGAGATGGATGATACAGCCGGATTCATCTCATACGTCCTCATCGCACATGACCGCACACGCCCGCCCCCGATCACTCGGCACTGTCCCGCTCCGGCTCAGGTGCTGAACCGCAGGCACGTTCTACCTGAAAATGCCCAGCCAGCTTATTCCCCCGCGAGGTCGTCCTCGCATAACCCATCCACGCAAAACTTCCGGATTATATTGGGGTCATCCCACATTGTAAAGGAGTGACCTGTCCTCCGATTCGAACTTGCGTAGTGCCCGCAAGGGATATCCACCGCGATGCAGGCCATGATCGTATGGGTCCCCAACTGGCAGCGAGCCTGCGCGCCAAGTCATGCCGTCTTGAGGGATCACCATGATGGGCGAAGCACCATCTTGCGACACCGCAGCCTGTCGCATGATCATGCGATGGTTCCGCGTGGACATCGCGTTTGAGCGGATCGTGTGTTGATATCTTCCGACACGTCCACGCATGCGATGCGATGAGTTGGTCTGTTTCTTGACTTCACACAACCCATCACATAGTATCCATCCATGTCACGACTCGCAGTCAGAAAAGCGGTCATTCCCGCCGCCGGCCTTGGGACACGCTTCCTTCCCGCCACAAAGGCTTCCCCCAAAGAGATGCTGCCCCTGGTCGACAAGCCGCTCATTCAATATACGGTCGAAGAAGCGGTCGCCTCAGGGATCGAGGATATTATCGTGATCACCGGCCGCGGCAAACGCGCCATCGAAGACCATTTTGACCGGTCGGTTGAGTTGGAAGAAAATCTAAAAGGCACTGGAAAAAGCCAGATCCTTCATCAAATCCGGCAAATTTCGAATTTGGCCAATTTCTGCTACGTGAGGCAATCTGAGGCGCTTGGCCTCGGACATGCCGTGTTGTGTGCCCAACACTTAATCGGCGATGAACCGTTCGCGGTCATACTCGGAGATGAGATCATTGATGCCCATGTTCCGGCCCTAGCACAATTGGTCCACATCTATAAGAAACGACATGGGGCGGTGCTGGGCGTCCAGGATGTTCCGAAGGCGGACGTCAGCCGGTACGGAATCGTGACGCCCAAACGCGTGGCCCATGGCCTGCATCGAGTCGAAGGTCTGGTTGAAAAGCCATCGCCTGCCGATGCACCGTCAACTCTGGCTGTGATCGGTCGATATATCCTTCCTCCGGAAATCTTTCCTATTTTGAGAAAGACCGCGCCTGGAAAGAATGGAGAAATTCAGTTGACCGACGCCCTCAAAGAGCTCGCGAGGCGATCTCCGATGTATGCGCTCGAGGTAGAGGGACAGCGCCACGACGCCGGAGACAAACTGGGCTTTTTGATTGCCACCGTCGAGTTTGCATTGAAGAATCCGGCGTTGGGAGCGGAATTCCGCGACTACCTTTCGACCAGGATGCACACCACCTCGATGAATCGCCGGGGTTGATCCCATCAGTCTAGATGAGCACGCTGTCGCATGGTTCAGCAGGCCAGATAGGGTTGGTTGAATCTTTCCTCTCTACCAGAGAACAGGCACACACATGACCGATCCAAACGAGCAAGAGATTCAGGCCCCTCAAAACATTGAGGTTCCCGGTCAGCTCCCGCTGTTGCCGGTCCGCGATATCGTCGTCTTTCCGTACATGGTGCTCCCTCTCTTCGTCGGACGCGACATGTCGATCAAAGCCATCGAGGCTGCCCTTGCCGGGAATCGGATGATTTTCCTCGCGACGCAGAAAGCGCTTGACGTCGAGAATCCCGCCCCAAAAGACATCCACTCGATCGGCACCGTCGGCATCATCATGCGCATGCTGAAGCTACCGGACGAACGCATCAAAATTTTGGTGCAAGGCATCGCCAAAGCGAAGATCACCAAATACATTCAGACCGACCCGTACTATTCCGTTCGCATCGACAAACTGGCCGATACGAAGCCGACGGCGACCACACTCGAGGCGGAAGCCGTCATGCGGACGGTGAAAGAACAGATCGAACGAATCGTGAGTTTGGGGAAGGTGTTGATTCCCGACGTCATGGTCGTTATCGAAAACCTCGAAGAGCCCGGCCGCCTGGCCGACATGGTCGCGTCCAATCTCGGGCTCAAAGTGGACGTCACCCAAGCGGTGTTGGAGATCTCCGACCCGATCCAGCGCCTTCGCCAGGTGAGCGACATTCTGGGGAAGGAAATCGAGGTCCTCTCCATGCAGCAAAAGATCCAGGCCCAGGCCAAAGGGGAGATGGACAAGACCCAGCGGGAGTACTTCCTGCGGGAACAGTTGAAGGCCATTCAAAAGGAATTGGGGGAGCTCGACGAGCGGGCGGAAGAAATCACGGAATTCCGCAAGCGCATCAAAGACGCCAAGATGCCCGAGAAGGTCTTAAAGGAAACCGAAAAACAGCTCAAGCGTCTTGAAAAGATGCACCCCGACACTGCCGAATCCGCGACCGTGCGAACCTATCTGGAGTGGATGGTCGAACTGCCGTGGTCGAAGCGGTCGAAAGACAATCTTGAACTGAAGGCCGCTGCCAAGGTCTTAAACGACGATCACTACGATCTCGAAAAGGTCAAAGAGCGAATTCTGGAGTATCTGGCCGTCCGGAAGCTGAAAGAGAAGATGAAGGGCCCGATCCTCTGTTTCGTCGGCCCGCCAGGAGTCGGCAAGACTTCGTTGGGGAAATCGATTGCCCGCGCCTTGGGGCGAGAGTTCGTGCGCATCAGCCTGGGCGGGGTGCGCGATGAGGCGGAGATACGCGGCCATCGCCGCACGTACGTGGGGGCCTTACCCGGACGCATCATCCAGGGCATGAAGCAAGCGGGTACCGCCAATCCCGTGTTTATGCTCGATGAGGTGGACAAGGTCGGGATGGATTTTCGTGGCGATCCCTCTGCGGCCTTGTTAGAAGTCCTGGACCCGGAACAGAACAGCGCGTTCACCGACCATTACCTCGGGGTCCCGTTCGACCTGACCGAAGTGATGTTCATCACCACCGCGAATTTGATCGACCCGATTCTTCCCGCGTTGCGCGATCGCATGGAGGTGATCGAAATCCCAGGGTATACCGAAGAAGAAAAGCTCGGCATTGCGCAGAAATACCTGATTCCCCGTCAGCTCGAGGAGCACGGCATCACCGGCAAACATGTCCGTCTCACGGAACCGGCCATCCGGCAGATTATTTCCCATTATACTCGGGAAGCGGGAGTCCGGAATCTTGAACGCGAGATTGCCAACGTGATGCGCAAGGTCGCCAAGAAGGTCGCCGAAGGCAAAGCTCAAGGGTTTCCCATCGATCCGTCCAATCTCCATAAATATTTGGGCGTCCCGAAATATGTGCCGGAAGCGGAACTTGAGAAAGATGAAGTTGGCGTGGCAACCGGCCTCGCGTGGACCGAAGCGGGCGGCGATGTCCTCTACATCGAGGCGACCGTGATGAAGGGGAAAGGCCAATTGACGCTCACCGGCCACCTTGGCGATGTGATGAAGGAGTCCGCCCAGGCGGCGCTGAGTTACGTCCGTTCACGGGAAAAAACGTTGAATCTCAACCCCGGCATGTTCAGTAAACAGGACCTGCATATCCATGTCCCAGCCGGTGCCATCCCCAAGGACGGTCCCTCGGCCGGTATCACGATGGCGACCGCCATCGCCTCGGCGTTTTCGAGCACTCCTGCGAGGCGAGACCTGGCCATGACCGGAGAAATCACCTTGCGTGGCCGCGTGCTCCCGATCGGAGGGCTCAAGGAAAAGATTCTGGCGGCGAAACGGGCAAAGCTCACCACCGTGATCCTCCCGCGTCGGAATAAGAAGGATCTGGAGGAAATCCCCAAACACCTCCTCAAAGGCATTCAATTGGCGTTCGTCGAGACGATGGATGACGTCATGAAGATCGCCCTACGCAGACGGACCAAGGTTCCGTCGACATCTCAGAGGCCCTCGGCTCCGCCAGCGCCGACCCGTGTCCGCCCCATGCGTTCGGGCAAAGGCCGACGGCCACACGAACTCCCTGCCACTCTGATGGCGAGCCGACCCCCAACTCGCACATAGGATCGTGTCGTGGCCCGTCGTAAGGCCAAACCACCTCTCCAGGAATTTGCCCTGATCCGAGATCTCGAGCGTCGGTTTGCCCGGCCTGCGTCAGGGCTCGTCCAAGGCATCGGCGACGATGCGGCCGTGATTGCGACCTCCGCACCAGCGTGGTGGCACCTTACGACGGACTTGCTCGTGGAAGGCATCCATTTTGACTTGAAATCCGCTGCCCCTGAGTCAGTCGGATACCGAGCCGCCATGGCCAACCTCAGCGATATTGCCGCGATGGGAGCAGCCCCTCGCTATCTGCTCGTGTCCCTCGCGATCCCGAGAACAATACAGCGTCCGCAAGTCGACGAGTTGTACGGAGGTTTGATGACGGCTTGCCGGCTTTACGGAGTGGCGCTCGTCGGGGGAGATACCTCGGCATCCATGGCGGGACTTTTTCTCAGCATCACCCTGATTGGAACCACCACCCGACGTCGGGCACTGTTTCGCCATGGTGCAACAGTGGGAGATCAGATTTTTGTCTCCGGGACACTGGGAGACTCGCTAGCCGGTCTCCGGCTGTCGGCACGCGGCACAGGCGCTCGCTCTTCGGGAAAGAGGACAACTCCCTTGTCCCACGCCCATCGCCAGTTCCTCTTGCGTCGTCATTTCCATCCCACAGCACGGGTTGCCGAAGGCCAGTGGCTCAACAGCGAACGGCTGGCCTCTGCCGCCATCGACGTGTCCGACGGCCTCTCCGGAGATCTTCGGCACATTTGCCAAGAAAGTCGTGTCGGGGCAGAGGTGGACCTTCGCCGGATACCGATCTCGCCCGCCTGCCGCGCCTATGCCCAGACGGTCGGCGTCTCGCCGGCACAACTCGCGCTCACCGGCGGCGAAGACTACGAGCTGCTGTTCACCGCTTCGCCCAAGGACGGCAGACTCATCGAGCGGCAAGCACGGTCACGAGGCTTTCGCATGACGTGTATCGGAACGATTCGCCCGAAGCAGTTTGGAATGCAGGTGACGTCCGGTGACCATACCGAGCCCTTGCCGATCACCAGCTACGAGCATTTCCGCTGATGTCGGAGGTGAGCAAACATCCCTCTGCTCGCGGGACCCGATCATTCCGTGCGCTGTTGCGCCAAGTACTCCATCTGCAAGAGTCTCCGCAGCGCACCGCCATGGCATTCGCGCTCGGTGTCTTCATCGCGTTCTCGCCTGCCTATGGTCTGCACACGGCGATGGTCGTGCTATGCACCTGGATGTTCGGTCTCAATTTTATCGCCTTGCTTGCCGGCGCCTTCATCAACAATCCTTGGACCATCATTCCAATCTTAGGCGCGACCTATTGGACCGGCGCATTGCTCTTGGGACGGACCGATGCACCGAATTTCGATTGGCATGATTTGAGCTTCAGCGGCATCTACGAGCAAGTTCTTCCCTACGCCGTTCCATTCGTGCTGGGAGGGCTGGTCCTGAGTGTGCTTGGTGCATTGGCCTCATACCCTCTCGCATATCTGTTCTTGGTCAAACACCGTCACAAGCCGGACATGCCTGCGACCAACCCGTTGCCGCCTTCAGACCAGGTGGGCTAAGATGCCTACTCGCTATGGAATCCGCAGACCGACCGAATGCTCCATATGATGGCTCCGCACTCATTGCCGATCCGATTCACAAGTACGTCACCTTCACCGTTCCGTATGCCGACCCGGACCCCCACGAGCACACCGAGAAGGACCTGATCGATTCTCCTTGGGTTCAGCGGCTGCGATACATCTACCAACTGCAGAGTGCCCGGTGGGTCTATCCCTCGGCCGAGCATACCCGTTTCGTCCACTCCTTGGGGACGATGCACGTAGCGGGGCGGTTCGCCAGACATCTGTACCCATTTCTGAAGAAAGCCGTCAAAGATGTGCCGTCTGCCAACTACGTGGAAGAGTTTCTACGGGTAACGGCCTTGGTTCACGATATCGGGCACGGGCCGTTTTGCCATTTCTTTGATGACAACTATCTCCATGCCTTCGGCCTGACCCATGAACGCTTGGGGCAGATCATCATCCGGGAGCATTTGGCTCCCCTGATCCGGAAAATCCGCCGGAGCCCCTCTGGCCCTTTCGCGAAGGGAGAAGAGTTGAATCCGGACCAGATTGCCCATCTGATCCTCAAAGAAAAGGGGAAAGATAACTCCCGACTCCCTCGATGGTTGAACATGCTCCAGCCGGTGATCTCGGGGAGCTATACCGGTGACAATCTGGACTACGTCTTGAGGGATTCATATATGTGCGGCGTGGCGGTGGGCCCGGTGGATCTGACACGATTGATCCATTACACGATCGTAACTGAGAAGGGGTTTACCATTCACAAGACCGGACTGCCGGCGCTCCAAATGTTCTTGAATACCCGGATGTACCTCTACTCCAACGTATATTTCCATCGCACCACTAGAGCAATCGACATCCATTTGCGTGACATCTTCGGTCAGACCATGAAGCTACTCTGCCCCAGCAACCCGCAAAAGAACATGGCCGATTACCGTACCCTGACTGATTGGTCACTCTTGGAAGAAGTGCGCGGCTGGAAACAGTCCCGCCACAAGACCCGCCGACAGTTAGGGGATGAGTGGGCGAGGATCCTGGACCGCGACGTCAAATGGAAGATGGCTTACAGCACGACCTTGAAAGAAAAAGGGCAGGAGCGCGGAATGGCATTCCCCAGCCATCGGCACTTCGAGCAGCAGATTATCAAAGAATTGCCGGCCGGTCTGAAAAGACTCCCCTTCCGCGTGGACATGGCGCTGTTGGATCCGCGGCCCGATCCCAAAGATCGCCGTGGAAACCCCTTACACGTATATGACCCCGGAACCGGCCAGGTTTCCGCCGAACCGTTGGAAGAATTTCTGGATCTGCTTCCCACAAGACTGGTTCAGTTTCGAATTTATTCTCCTGACCACAATCACGACGCCATCCTGTCGCAAGCTGCCGCGACCGTGCTCAACAAGACACCGACCAGCCTCGAGACCAACTACTAGTCGACTGCTTCCCGAATCTCGTTGTTCATGACAATATCAAATGTAGGCAGGAGGATCGCGCCGACGAATCTGCGCTAGGCCGGTATCCCGAACGGCAGGCCTTTCATCAGCTGGGATTTTCTGGTCGTCATCACATCCCGCTGCTCGTCTGATGGGAAATGTGGGCCGTATTTGGTCGACGGGAAGCGGTTCTCAAATCGATCGATGACTTCTAGCGCCTCCGCATCTTCACCCGCTTCAAGCAGAAGTTGCATGAGCCGAAGATAGGCTGGAACGAGGAACATCAGGTGCCGCACTTCTTTCGCCTCGTTCACCACAAAACGGTATCCCACGACCGAAACGTCTTGATTGATCTTTTCATAGGCGAGTGCTTCGATCATATGGACACCCAGGCGATCGGTTTCCGCGCTGATACAGCGTTCCCACTGCCCGTTCACTAAGGCTCGCACTTCGTCAGCCGACAATTGAATGCCGCCTTTTTTCATATTCTTGCGCAGGTGCTCCAACACCCCTCTGGCCTCCAACCACGCTCCGTACAGTCCGACCAGCGCTCCGAGACAGGGAGTCGTTCGCTTACATTTTCCGGCAAGAGGAGAGAAGTTTCTCTTCGCCACCTGGGACGGCAAGAACACTCGGCCACTCGATTTTGCACACACCTCACAGACATGGTCGGCAGCAGGAGTGACATAGACATACATCCGAATACCGGAGCGATCGAAGATATCGACGGCCAAAATTCGACCGGTCATGATTTGCATCTGGTGGTATTGCCATACGACGAGAAGGCCAAGGATGGCCACCAAATGGACCGTGATGTCCGGAAATACCCACCCGTCAAGCATCAGTGCGCTCCTCCACGAACACGATTAGTTGATAGACAATACCAACTATCAGACGAGTCACCTAAAGAATTCGCTGTTTGATCAATGAGTACGGAATAGTGCTCAGTTCTCCTTCATTCTGGTATAAAACTGGCAGACATCATGCCGCAGTTGCGGGATGACCTGATTGTCATGTCAAACGAAGGAGGCTGCGATGGCATTGACAGGGAAACCGATGATCGCGATTGCGGCGCTGTCTATGTGGCTGGCCGTACCATCCTATGCCCAACTTGGGGAAGGCCGACAGGATGCGGCCAACATTCTGAAGGGGATGCCTCCCGACGTCCTGGCAAAAGTTCAATCGTTGGCACAGATTCTCCAGCAAGGGATCAAGGATGGCAAACTCACAGACAACGAGATCAAGCAGGGAATGATGTCGGGTCATCTGGGAGAAAAGCTGATGCAACTGAGCCCCGAGGCAGAGCAGTTGCTCTCGGAAATCAGCACGGCGTCGAAGGATGGCAAGGGGCCCGGTGAAGACAGCCTCATGCCGTTGCTCGGAGGATTGGGCATCTCGCCGGAATGAGAAACACTGAGGGAAGATCCCAGTGCCATCGTGGGAACATAAAGAAGTATCATCAGAGCACGATGGACAATCTCTCCGACACCAGCCGCGCAGAGAAGGTCGCCCTCATCACACCCTGGATCAACCCTGAAGAACGGGTCACCGTTCAGTTTGACGATCAACGCGATATCAATAGCGAGGTGCTTGCCTGCACGGAGCGACTCGTGGATGTCGCCTTGGAAACGACCGTGCCGCACCTCAAGCAGAAGTTGTCGCTCCCCCTCAGCGACGTCGAAGTCTCCGAGGATCCTACCCACTACACCAGAGACCCCGACAAGCCACTACAATTCAAACGGCTGTTGTTGATCGTCAAAGGCAACCGCCCGGCGATCGTGTATTGATAGAGACCCACAGTTTAGGATAGCACTTTTAGCACCTCTTCCAGCCTATTCAAACTCATCCAGACCAAGCCTCTCCAATAGTTAGATGAGAACCCGATTTTGGCTGGAGTAGGCCTGAGTGGGGAGGAGTGAGGTGGGCTTGAGCACAAAAATGAGCACAGTTGCAGCATAACCTGGATACGAGGAGACTGCGAGATTTGAAAACTCTGATGCACCAGAGGCTATAGGGTGCAATCCGCTCTCATCGGTTCAATCTCAATCGGGTACAGACGAGTCAGAGGCAGATGAATCACCGATGACACCACATCAGACACAAGAGTTCGGCCACAGTTGAGCCACACGCACCGAGGAGGGGCGTGTCAAAAACCCTCCAAGCGATTGCTGGCTACGACTCGATTTTACTGGAGGATGCGCGTATCCTTCTCAAGATTCAAAAACAAATCTTAGCTGCCCTTCGAAAGCCTCCCACTTATGTACGGACCTGAAGACAGCGGAAATCCTAGAGAACGATCTGCACAAGAAGCGGTGAACTTTGCAATCCAGAGCGCCAAGGAGCTGATTGGATGGCTGCCGGGACACGAAACGTCTTTACGGGACAAGACGGTGCTCGAAGTCGGTCCAGGTCAGGACTTCGGCATGCCCTTAATTCTTATGGGCTTCGGTGCACACATGATTCTTGTCGACCGGTATCTGTGTGATTGGGATCCACGTTTCCATTCCCACTATTACCTCCAGTTGCGGGAAGCGGTTGTCGACAACTTCTTGGGAATTGATACAAGACCTCTTGATGAAGTGATCAAAGCCGAGGCTCACATTGTTGACGGGATGACACTGTTACGAACAGGACTGGAAACTCCCCATGAAATACCAGACGAATCTGTGGATGTGAGTTACTCTAATGCTGTCTTTGAGCATCTGGGGGGCGTCTACATAGCGATCCAGCAGCTCGCTCGTATCACCCGTCAAGGCGGTTTAGGGTTTCACCAAATTGATCTCAGGGACCATCGTGATTTTGACCGTCCGCTTGAATACCTCACGAGATCGCCGGCGGAACTCGAAGCTTTCCTGCAAGATCACTACTGGTCATGCGGAAACGCTGTGCGCTATAACGAATTTCAAACGTGCTTCGAGATCGCTGGCTTCAGTACGAGATTTGAGCCAAACCTCTTTGCGGATGAACGATACGCGGAGGACATCCGAACATTGGCTCTTCAGCGGTATAGAGATATGCCTCCAGATGCGTTGAATGTACTTGGAGGGCGGTTCTTTTTAGAAAAGAAGAAGGCTCCGAACGGTGCGAGGGAAGTGAATAGCGGGACGCGACTTTTATGGGACAGCCTTGTTGACGTTGATGCACGGTTGAGCAGTGCCCATGATAGAATTGCCAAGCTAAAGGGCAGCATTGAGTTGGCCGAAGCATGCCTCCATCGGCGAGAGTTGGCCGAAGCACGCCTCCACCAGCAGCTTGTTGAGCGAGACCTCCAATTGCGGAGGTATGAACGCATTGGGGCCGATCATGTGGTCCGTGTTGCAAGGCTGGTGAAAGGCCTGCTGCTGAAAGTGAGGAGCGCATTACCCTGAGAAACGCTCAGCATGTAGAGGAAGGAAGTGCAGATTCACAGATACAGAAGTCAGTCGGTGACTTGGTAAGAATCTAAAACCCCTATAATGCTAGGAGCGTATTGAGTATTAACATTAGGTATTTATTGGTTATTCCTTGCCCGTTCCAAAACAACTGTTTTAATCGCTAGGACGGACGTGCGCCGCTGTCCCTTCCCCCTGCTCCCGAATGCCGCTTGCAGGAGTTAGGCCTACAGCTACTATTCCCACCATTTGAAACATTGGTTGTCATTAAGCTGCAAGCCGTCAAGATCGCCTGCTCCGGGTTGAGTTCGACGCGAAAGACCAGAGGAGTTACATAGGGCTTTTTTCTATTTGGCTCACTCATAGAATCTTGATTTCTACCCTTGCCATGCGTTGGTCAAAAACAACTGTTATTGACACGAGGTATAGGTATGGGAACAGGTTGTCTTGCAGATGGTACGTCCCTACAGTGAGAGATCTTCTCAGGAGCCTATTGCTCCCCAGATCGCATCAAGGTATTTTTGCGTCTCAAGAGAGGCGGTGGCAAACGCAGTCCGTTGTGCCTTGTTTCCAGAGGCCGAAAGTTCGGCAAAGGTCTGGACCATCGCCACTTCCCCAGAGGTCTTCGCCGGTGTGGAAATGAATGTGACGTCCTTCCTCGTTGCCATTCCCGTCCTGTGAGTATAGCCAGTCTTCATGTCCGGGTTCCTGAACGCAAAACTGTCGACCCAATCCAGGACAAAATCATCCATGCTGATCACGCCAGTGGTTCCGAGCAGTTGGAGATCCATCACCGCCGTCCCTGCCGTATAGCCAATATCAAACGTTGAAATCTCTCCACTATCAAAGGCGATGAGGCCTGACGCGCGTACCACCGCGGTGGTTACGGGGTCATGTTCGGGAACCGTTGTGACCGTCCGTATGTGCCCTTGTGGGCGGAGATACTCGACCACTGCCCGCATGGAATACCATGCCATGTCTCCGAGCGCACTCATCGGCTCCATTTTCACATCGAACCGGATGTTGGCCCGATCTGAAAACGGGAAATAAAATGCGGTATGGAGGGAGCGGGGGATCCCAATTTTCTCCGTGCTCGCCTTCCTGACCGCCTCGGTGCGAGGGTGGTGAACGAAATGGGTCGCATCCATGAAGGCGACGCCCTTCCTCTCGGCGGCCTCGGTGAGACGCAACACGGACGCATGGCTGACAAAGGGTTTTTCGACGAGAACATGTTTGCCTGCCGCGATTGCGGCGAGTGCGATGTCTTCCTTGGCAGCTGTCGGGGTGGCAATGTAGACGGCCTCAACGTGCGGGTGGGCTAGCAGCGAATCTATGCCTTGGACTGCTAATACCCCTGGACGGTTGGCTATGAAGTGTCGTGCGGTATCGAGCTGGCGACCCGACACGGCAATCAGTTTGGCGTTCGTCGATCTGGTGATGGCATCGGCGATGACACTGCCGATCATCCCTGTTCCAACAATACCGAACCCCACGTGAGACATGCTCAGACAACAATTCCCTTCACATTTGTATGATGGTCGGCTTGCGTATCAATTAATCCTAGGCGCCGGAGCAGAAGCAGTCAAATTGCTGATACCGGAAAAAAGATTCCTTTTTGAATGGGTTCTAGGATAAGTCAAAACCCATTGAGAAATCGACTGTCGCTTCTTCGGAATTTACACAGGTTCTAGATGCGGGTGCCCAGAATGACGCTCTAGCAACCTCAACCCGGCGAGTGTACTTCTCTCAGAACTTCTTCTCTTGTTCCACCGGTGTCTTCCTGGCACTCGACTCGGCTCCGTGGAGTGGCATTGGATGAGGTGGCCTTGAGCTCAAGTTGAACACCCTGGAGATACTGCTTGACGAATCCGCCTCTATGCGCCTAGCATTTAACTAAGACGTTCCAGCCGCGCTGACTGGCCTTACCCTTGCGTGTCCTGGAGCTTGCCTGGGTACCCCCCCCTCCAGTCTCCGCCGCTCCAACGCCAGAATTCGTCTACACCTCGCTTCATGAGGCACACATGCGTCCTAGGATTTATGGGGAGCGCCTGAGACGTGCGCCACAGCGCATGGTCACGTCGACATGTGTGATCGGGGTCAAGACCATCGGTCAGCCATTCAGCTATCAGTATGGCGAGGGAGGCCCGGCAGAAAAGGCCAAAGAAATAATAATGGCGCTCAACGGCATGCAACTGGAAGGGCTGAGACTCGGCCTGTTCTCTGGACAGCAAACCCGACAATCTCTTCCCTCTACCGGGGAGGAGATGAAAGGAGGGGAATTATGCGTCCCATTCTTGTCATCATCATTGTGGCGATAGGTCTCGCGTGGGGTGGAAGTGTGGCCGGCCAGACCGAGCTTCCCGCGCACCAACAGCTAACGACCACGATCGAAAAGATCCAATCAGGGCTTATGTATTTCAAATCAACGGAGCGCCTGGGGCATCGTGAGGTGAGTATCCACAAGGCAGAGCGCATGGGGCTCTCCCAGGCCAAGGTGGGTGATGAGGTTATCTTGGTCATAGATGATAACAACCTCTTGATCGATCTGCACAGAAAAGATATTCCGCCCGCAGGGCATCGCAGCATCGCTGGTAAGCTGACCTATACGGACCGGCTCTGGGAAGTAATTGAGATCAGCACGGTGGGAGGCAAGCAGACTTTTGCTGTGGACGAGTCTGCCGGCAGCCGGCTCGCTGTTCTCAAGGAAGGCCAACTCGTGCAGGCGGAGTTGAACGAAGACAACATCGTCGTCGATATCCACCCAACCCGTTGAATGTATCGGCGTGCAAGCATGTACGCCGATTGGCGCTTGGCTTTGGTGGTTACGGATTTTCCTCAAGGGAGGCGAGGGCCATATTGCGGATAACGCACTATGGCGATTGCTCAAGACTAGAACATATCCTGGATCGATTGCGACTTAAAATGCAAATGACCCGCACAGACGTGTCGCCATGCACTCAAGTTGCGTCATCTGCGGGAGGAAGCTGTGTGGATAGTGTGTTGGAGATACGATCACATTGACTTCTCGCCCAACTCTACTTGAATTGCCAAATATCAGCACTACCTCCTCGTCCAATCTTGCCAATCCGTGACTGTGGCCCGCGTCATCGCTTTCGCCGCCTTCATGAGCCACTTCCCCTTTCGCGTTGCGAGGTCGCGCTGTATGTTCTTGATCCTCTTGGGGTCTCCAAGATGCACATTCGCGGTTTCCCAGCCCATGGCATACAGAAGCTTGTCTTCGTCTCGTTTACGCGGCAGGGCCGTGAGTTCAATGCGGGAGCAATAAGGGGAAAGCCGGCGAAGGAGCCAGATTCCCTCCATCCGCATAAAAGGATCTCGACAGCGAACGGCGTGGTCTAACATCGTCGAATACAAAATCTCATTGAGTCCTTGTCCCCTCTGAGCCCACAAACAGGCGGAGGAGACGAGTGCTTTGGCTTCCCTGGCGATCATCCCTCCACGCCACTCCGCCAATGCCACGAATCGCGGGTGCCCTAGACTTCCCAAGCCCGAAACTCGACGCCGAAGGCTATACGACAGTCCTGCTTCCGGCATCACGAGATCAAGGGCCCTCCTAGCCGCTTGAGGAACAGATCCTTGTACAACCGGAAGGGTCTGCATTCTGTGCCAGAACTTTACCGGGTCGCGGAGAGAGCTGGTTGCAATATCACGCAGCCAGGGATGCTGCTCGGACAACACAAACGCTCGGCCACCTGACTTCAACCCCTCCATGTAGCCTGTCAGGATGGCGTCATAGGCATTCCTTGGCTTGGTGAGGAGATGCTCGGCTGTGACGGCGAGCTTCACACTCACCGCCAATCGCACGAGATCGTTTGTGTAAGGGAGGGGATAGGCCTCATCAAAATCGTTGATCCCCCAAATTAAACGGCCTTCGCTGTCGCGCCACGTGCCGAAGTTCTCCACGTGCAGGTCCCCAATTGCCCGCAGAACCGGGGCTGTGGCCAAATCCGCACAGGCTTCAACCCACACCTGCATCCATCGATAAAATGTTGCCCGCAGGAAGGCAAAGCTGTTTCGTTTCATGAAAGAGTGCTTCAAGCGGAGGTCTGCGGGCACTAGTGGAATCTGTCTTCCCAGCCATTTTTCGTAGTCTTTCGTTGCCTGATTAATCTTCATTCGTGAGGCGATCGAATGTTGGAAGAGAGAATGCAGTTAAAATCCCAATCCTATCCAGACGAACCAATCGAGCGAAGCCACTTCCCCTAAGACTTCTTCTCTTGTTCCACTGAGGCATTCGCGACACCCTTTCCCGCTCCGTTGTTGTCTCTTTCATCTTTAGACGTCGATGACTTGGCGGCGCGCTCTTCACGGTGGCCTTGAATGAGTGCCGCGGCAATCAGGAGCTGGATGCCGATGAGGAGAAAGAAGAGCCCTCCCTTGTGCTGCCCGGTATGTTCGGCAACCGAGAATCGCTGCGCGGCAAGCAAGAGCGAGAGCACCGAGAGGACAAATAGGAAGATTCTCATATCTGATGCCTTACGCTCAGCAGGGTAGGCCCGCAATGGGACAAGGGCAACCCGAAATCGCGTGGAAGAACAGGAATGAAACCGGCTGCAACTACGGAATTGATGTACCCACACCGGAAGGCGCATCCGCGACAGGCACTGGAACGGCCGGTTGGGTCACACTCCTGAACGGCAGGTCCAACAGCGCATAGGGATTCACGCGAGCACCGTTGAGCTTGACCCCCCAATGGAGATGGGGACCGGTGGCTCGCCCGGTCGCCCCTACTTTTCCAACGATCTGGCCGGCCTTGACAACATCACCGGCCTTCACCAGAACTTCAGAAAGGTGGAAATACATCGAATAAAACCCGAGCCCATGGTCGACATAGACGCCTTTCCCGGAAAAAATATGATCGACGGTGAGCCGCACGACACCATCGTTCGTCGCGGCAACGTCCTTGCCGAGCGGCGCACCAATGTCTTCGCCATTGTGGGGATTACGCGCCTGACCGTTCATGATTCTGACACTTCCAAAAATCCCGGTTCGCTTTCCGCTGACCGGCTCCACGAAACCCGGCTGCCATAGCTTGATCTGGGAATCCGTCGTTAACGCTTCTTTCACCTGCTCCTGCTCAGCCTTCCAGCGAGCCAAACTTTTGTCATCCAGGTCGACTTTGTCTTTGGGAAGCGTGAGGTGCTCCACATGAAATTTCTCTTTCACAACCACGATCTGATAACGGAAGGTGCGACTCTGTTCCCCGGTCTTGGCCTCGACGGTCAGTGCATGGTGTCCCGGCTCGTCCTGCAGATCGATTCCGAGCAATCCGACGAATCCTTTGGCCTCTTCAGGTCGAGTATCCGGGAAAAAGCTGAGGGAGCGGCCGAGGAACTTCCCCTCCACCTGGGTCACTGCATCATCGGCAGGAACCTTGACGACGAGGATTTGTCCTTGCCTTCCGCTATACTGGCCATCGAACTTCGAAGGAGCCGGCAGCGAGCCTGAGAACAGGTCTGCCGGAAGATTGGCGGCGAGCAGAACGGCGGTACCGACCGCGAAACGGCTCAGCAGGACACGGCATCGAGCGCGTAGATCGTGCGTCGGCCTCATCGATAGAACCGCCCTCCGGACACTTGAGAAATCAATTCTTCGACCCGTCGATTGACCGCGCTGAAAGGGTCCATACACAGGATCGTCTCCTCCCAATATCCGTTGAGCTTCAGGTACGTCCAATCCACGGTATAGGATCGATTCTTGGCCCGTGCGAATCGGATAAAGTCCCCGCGCACCTTGGCTCTCGTGGTTTGCGGAGGGGTGGACATCGCCCGCTGGACGGCCTCTTCCTCGACGATGCGTTCGATCAGCCCACGAGACTCCATCAAGTAATACAGTCCCCTCGTCCGTTTCACATCATGGAACTGCAAATCCAACAGAAACACCCTCGGGTCGTCCCACCCGCAATTTTTCTTGTCCACGTAGGATTGGATCAAATGTTTCTTCGTGACCCAATCAATTTGATGCGTGAGCTGCATGGGATCCTCCTCCAACTGCTCGAGTATAGTCTCCCACTTGTCACACACATCATCGAGGACGGGTTCGTGAGCCTGCTGGGCCAGATATTCCCTGGCTCTCTTCAAGTAGACCCGTTGAATTTCGATCGCGGTCAGTTGCCGCCCGTCATCGAGCTTGACTTTCTTTTTCAGGGTCGGATCACGTGAGACTTCACGGATGGCCTTGACGGAATCCTCAAGCTCCATCCCATGCACGGTGTACCCTTCTTCGATCATGGACAGAACCAGCGCCGCCGTCCCCACCTTGAGGTAGGTCGCATACTCGGACATGTTGGAATCCCCGACGATGATGTGGAGCCTCCGATAGCGCTCGGCATCGGAATGGGGCTCATCGCGGGTATTGATGATACTCCTGGAGGACGTGGTCGACGACGAGGTCTTCTCATGAATATGCTGAGCCCGTTGCGAGATGAAGTACTGCGGTTTTCCGGATACCTTTAATACTTTTCCGGCGCCGCTGAACACCTGCCGGGTCACGAAGAACGGGATGAGCTGCTCCGTCACTTTCCAAAAGTCTACGTCGCGCCGCATGAGAAAGTTCTCATGGCACCCGTACGTGTTGCCCAGGGAATCCGTGTTATTCTTGAAAATATAGATTTCTCCGGACAGCCCTTCCTCCCGAAGCCGTTCCTCCGCCGCGGGCAAACAGGCTTCCAACAGCCGCTCTCCCGCCTTGTCATGGACGACGAGGTCGACAATGTTGTCGCATTCGGGCGTAGAATACTCAGGATGACAGCCGGTGTCCTGATAGAACCGCGCACCGTTGACTAAAAACGCGTTGGACGGCCAGCTGTTTGGAATCAGTCCTTCAAAGATGTACCCAAGGACTTTCTCCATTGGAAGATAGATACGACCGTTTGGAGAAAAAATAAGACCGTACTCATTCTCGAGGCCAAAGATCCTTTGTTTCATGGGACCCGACGGCGTCATGGAAGGCTTAGCAACAGATTACACGCCCGTTCGCGGATCTGCAACAAAGGGAGCCTCCTATGAAAGGCGGCGGCTAGGGGGAGAGGATGCGATGAATGTCATTGATCGACAAACGGCGGAACTTTCGTCCGACACGGGTTCGATCCAGAACCGCGACTTCCAATCCTTCAGGCTGCAACTTTTGATTCGCCGTCTGTTCGAGCGCCGTGACACACAGCGTGAGCGCCGCGTCCAAAGACGGAGCCTGGCTCGGGCCCTTTTCCTTCAGAACGGTCTGCACCGCTTCAGCTCTTCCACCGATCACCGCAAAGTTCTTTTCGTCGATGATGCTGCCGTCAAATGAAATACGATACATTTCGTTCGGATGGTTGCTGGTCCCGGCCTGCACGACAAGAATCTCCACCTCAAGCGGCTTCATTTCCTGGCTAAATACGGTTCCGAGGCTTTGCGAATACCCATTCGCCAGCGAACGGCCGGTGACGTCCTCGCGGCTGTACATGAATCCCTTCAGGTCGGCGTGACGAATTCCCGCCTTTCGAAGGTTCTCAAACTCGCTGTACTTACCCGCGCCCGCAAATGCGATGTTGTCGTAGATTTCAGAAACTTTGTGCAGCGACGCGCTCGGGTTGTCCGCAGTCAACAGGATGCCATCGACATACTCCATCGCGATGATCGAACGGCCTTTGGCAATCCCCTTTTTGGCATACTCGGCCTTGTCCTGCATCATCTGCTCAGGGGATACGTAATAAGGCATCGGCATGATTACGTCTCCCTTGAACGACGGACGACGATCATCTCATCATAGACGGCTTTGAGCTGGTCATCCGGAACATCGGTGATGCCTTGGGCGGTCACAAACTTTGCCGTCGGATAGATTCCCCGGATCAAGTCCGGTCCACCCGTGCCGACATCATCGTCGGCAGCATTGTAGAGCGCCAGCAACGCCAGCTTCAGGGCTTCTTGCTCGGAAAGATTCTTTCGAAAATGCTCTCGCATGGTGTTGCGGGCGTCTTTGCCTCCGGAACCGATGGCATGGTAGTCGGATTCCTCATACCTCCCGCCCGTGATGTCGTACTTGAAAATGCGCCCTTCGCCCCGCTTCACGTCGTACCCCACGTACAGCGGCATCACGACGAGTCCCTGGAACACCATCGGAAGGTTTGCCTTGACCATCTGACCCAGCTTGTTTGCCTTCCCTTCACAGGAAAGCGGCATGCCTTCCAGCTTTTCGTAATGTTCCAGTTCGGTCTGAAACAATTTCGCCATCTCGATGCAAGGGCCGGCTGCACCGGCGATGGCCATGGCCGACCATTCGTCGATCGTGAACACTTTTTCGATACGGCGATCCGCGATCTGAAATCCTTCCGTGGCTCGCCGATCACCGGCAATCACGACGCCCTGTTGAGACTTAAGAGCCAAGACGGTCGTCGCATACGGCACGGCCATTGATCCTGAGGTCCGCATGTACTCGGGCGTCAGCGTGATGTGCTGGCTTCCCAGCGTGACCCCCGGATACTGTTTGGAGATCAAGTCGAAAAAGCTCGAGTCGTCGTGGTCGGGGAGATATGGCAGCTTCATGGTGAGTTTGGAACCGTCCTCGGTCACACCTGGAGCTTTGCAAGCAGCGCTTCAACCGAATCGGTCGTATCGAGCAATTCACGCGTCAACGCCTGAGTCCCACGGTGCGGGTCCATGAGAGGGACTTTTTTGATCGTGGTATCGCCCGCATCGAACAGCACGGACGTCCAACTTGCGCCGTAGAGCGCTGTCGCGAACTTTTGGACACAGCGCCCACGAAAATAGGCTCTGGTTCCCGTCGGAGGATTCACCTCAGCACGCTGAATATCTTCGTCCTCGACGATCCGCTCAATAAGACGGCTGCGCTCCAATGTATAGAATAACCCTTTCTCGGGACGGACATCATGGTATTGGAGATCCATGAGTTTCATTCGCGGGTCATCCCATCCACACCCTTTGCGTTCCATGTAGGACTCAATCATATGGCGCTTGGCGACCCAATCCAACGCGCTGACCAACAACCGAGGATCGCGATCGAGCTTATTCAACACATCCTCCCAGCGATGCAACACATCCTGATCGGTGGGATGCGGGGGGTGCGAGGAATAAAAAGTCTTGGCAGCTTGTAGGTAGGCCCGCTGGACAGCGAGAGCCGTTGTGGGCCTGCCACCGGCCAGTTTAATCGTCTCCTTGACATCCAAATCGCGTGAAACTTGTTTGAACACCCGAACCGGTTCATCGAGTTCCAGTTGAGGCAAGTCGGCTCCCGCTTCGAGAAGGTGCAGAACGATGTCCAAGGTACCCACCTTGAGGTAGGTGGACAGTTCGGCCATATTGGCGTCACCGGTAATCACGTGCAGTCTCCGGAACCTCGCGGCATCGGCATGCGGCTCGTCGCGTGTATTGATGATCGGGCGTTTGACCATCGTATTGAGATCCATGAGACATTCAAAAAAGTCGGCGCGCTGCGAAATCTGATACTCCGTCGGGCTGGTCTGGTTTTCGGCTCCGACTTTTCCTGCCCCGGCGAAAATCGGCCTCGTTACCAGGAACGGCGTCAAGACCCGGGCGATCTTGTCGAAAGACACGGTTCTCGAGACCAAATAGTTTTCATGATACCCGTAGCTGTTGCCCTTACCGTCGGAATTATTCTTGTACAGGACGTACTGTTCGGTTCCCCTCACCCGAGCCATTTCCTGAAGACTCTTGGCGAGGATCCGTTCTCCGATTCGCTCAAACGCCACCACCTCCCGGGCATTTGAACACTCCGGCGTCGAGTACTCCGGATGCGCTCCATCAACGTATAACCGTCCGCCGTTCGCCAGCACTTTATTCAGCTGCCGATTGTATTCGGGGTTAGGCCGTTCTCGTTCGCCATCGACCTCGAAACCCCGAGCGTCCAACAGAGGGTTCTCGTTTTCGTAATCCCAAATCGCCCCGGGAGCCGGCAGCCCCAGATAGTGTCCGATCACGGCAAATGAACCGGAGACAGGATCCATCGCGGACGGATCTTTCGCCGCGATGCCGAATTCGGTTTCCGTACCGAGCACTCGCGCGCGATTCGTCGAAATGTGTTCTTGCATAGGCTAGTTAGAGATAGTGGCCGGTACTGACGGTTTCGATCTGCCGATGTTCCGCTGGCCCACCACTGATGGTCCTAATATGAACGATTTTTTCGCCCTTCTTTCCGGCAACTTTCGCCCAATCGTCCGGATTAGTCGTATTGGGAAGATCCTCATGTTCCTTGAACTCTTCACGGATGGCGCGGACCAAGTCTTCCGAGCGCAGTCCGGCGCCCTCTTGTGCGATCACGCGCTTCACGGCAAACTTTTTGGCGCGCGAGACAATCCCTTCGATCAACGCTCCACTGGCGAAGTCCCGGAAGTACAGCACTTCCTTTTCGCCATTCGCGTAGGTTACTTCGATGAACTTGTTTTCTTCGCTGGCGGCGTACATAGTCTCGACCGTCAGCGCCGTCAATCGCTCCACCAGCGCCTGTCGATCTCCCCCATGACGTTCCAGATCTTCCGTGGCAAAGGGAAGATCCGTGGAGATGTACTTCGAGAAAATGTCCCGGGCCGCCGTGGCATCCGGACGTCCCACTTTGACTTTGACGTCCAACCGGCCGGCACGAAGCACGGCGGGATCGATCAAATCCTGGCGATTGCTCGCTCCGATGACGATAACGTTGCGCAATCGTTCCACCCCGTCGATCTCCGAGAGAAATTGGGGAACGATCGTTGATTCAATGTCGGAAGACACCCCGGTCCCGCGGGTCCGAAAGAGCGCATCCATCTCATCAAAGAAGACGATGACCGGGTGGCCGTCCTCAGCCCGCTCCTTGGCTTTCTTAAAAACCTCGCGCACCTGACGCTCCGACTCCCCGACATACTTATTGAGCAGTTCGGGGCCTTTCACATGAAGGAAGTAGCTCCGAATTTCTTTACCGGCTCGATGCCCCAACTTCTTGGCAATCGAGTTGGCCACGGCCTTGGCGATCAGCGTCTTTCCGCAACCGGGTGGGCCATAGAGCAGAACGCCTTTGGGTGCGCTGAGTTTGTACTCGGAGAAGACCTGTGGATGGAGGAAGGGCAGTTCAACGGCATCACGTACCTGTTCTATTTCTTTCTGAAGGCCGCCGATGTGGTCATAGTCGACATCCGGGACCTCTTCCAACACAAGCTCTTCCGCCTCAGACTTCGGCAATTTCTCGATGACATACCCGGAACGGGGATCGTACAAGAGATGGTCGCCCACGCTCAGCCGCTCGGCAAGCAGGGGGTCGCCAAGCTCGGCCACTTTCTCCTCGTCGAAATGAAGGGTCACCAAGGCCCGTCCCCCCTCCAGCACATCTTTCAACCGAACGACTTCTCCCTGACTGTCGAACCCCTTGACCTCGATCACGTTGAGCGCCTCATTGAGAACGACTTCCCGTCCCTTCCGCAATTCGGTCTGCTTGATCGAAGGATGGAGGCTCACCTTCATTTTTCGCCCCGACACATATACATTTCCCGTCCCATCCGTGTTCATGCTGGAAAAAATGGCATAGGCCGACGGCGGCGCGGTCAATTTCTCCACTTCAGTCCGCAACGCTTCAATCTGAGCCTTCGCTTCCTGCAGCGTCGCGACGAGCTTTTCGTTCTGTTTGTTCGCCTGCTCGAGCTGGTAGCGTGACTGATAGAGCCGACGGATCTCTTCTTCCATCGACTGAATCTGAACGCGAAGCTTGTCGACTTCGCGAGCGTGTTCGTCGCTCTTGTGAGTCATGTCCCCATCACCTTCGGACAATCGCTTCGTAATCTTCTTGACAGAATCTCGGAGGGACCGGAGTCGATTTGGCTGACCCTTGTTTTCCGCCATATCGAAACGACACAAATAGCTCGTAACGATGAATGACCGCGCAAACTTAAGCCTGTGCTCGGATTCTAACACCCGACCTAGGGGTGGTCAACTCCAACAGACGATCGCACACGATGCACGTCCACACGACGCGACACGGTTCACATCTCGAGAGCATCTCTGAACTCCCGAACCGCTGCGCCGATATTAGCACGAGTCAGCAGCGCGCCCATCACGGCAACTCCGTAAGCCCCGGCTCGGCGAACGTCGCGCGCCCGCTCACTCGTCATCCCTCCGATGGCGAAGACGGGGATTTTCGATTGACGGCAGACGTCGGACAGACGATCGAGCCCAAGCGGAGATCCAAATGAACGCTTCGACGGAGTATCGAAAATCGGACCAAATACCACGTAGTCGGCACCGTCATGATTCGCAGATTGAACTGCTTCGGCAGAGTGTGTGGAGACCCCGATCAATCGATGCGAGCCGATCAGCTGACGCACGGGCAATGTCGGTAGACTGTCGGCGCGAAGATGAACACCGTCCCAATTCAGCGCCATCACGAGATCAACCCGGTCGTTGACGATCAAGGAGACAGCGCCCGGCTTGGTCATCGTCTGGATATCTTGCGCCAGTGACAGCAGCTCGTTCGTCGAGAGATCGCGCTCTCGCAGCTGGATGGCGGGCAACCCGGCGCTGACTGCCTGTCGGATAAGAGAGGGAAGGGATCGACCGCCTGCTTGAGTCCTGTCGGTCACAAGCAGCAGACGGAAATTAACGGACGGCATGTGCAAACAAAGTACGTCCCGATCGATGTCGAATTTGAAAACTCACTGCCAACGCCAGAATGCCTTGAGGATGCTCAAAAAGGCTGTCCGGCAAGGCCGCAGCGAGCGAAGAGGCGAGGCGTACGCTTCGGTACGTTGAGCCTCTGAGTGATGCGAGAACGCTGCTGGCAGACTTTTTGAGCATCCTGTTAGAGCATCCCTTCGATCGGGCTACTGGCCGTGGCATAGAGTTTCCTGGGAATGCGGCCGGCTTTGTAGGCCAGACGACCAGCATGAACCGCATACTTCATCGCTTCCGCCATGGCAATGGGATCCTGCGCGCCGGCAATAGCCGTATTCATGAGTACCGCATCGGCGCCGTACTCCATCGCCAAGGCTGCGTCCGATGCGGTTCCAACGCCGGCGTCAACGATGATCGGCACCTTGACGGTTTCCATGATGATTTTCAGGTTGTATGGGTTCCGGATGCCCAGTCCCGATCCGATGGGTGCGGCCAAAGGCATGACTGCAGGACAGCCGATATCCACGAGTTTTTTCGCCACAATCGGATCATCGTTCGTGTACGGAAGTACGATGAACCCTTCTTTGATAAGAATCTTGGCCGCTTCGATCAACCCTGCCGTATCAGGAAACAAGGTCCTCTCGTCACCGAGCACCTCCAACTTCACCAAATCGGAGACGCCTGCCGCACGAGCCAAGCGAGAATATCGGACTGCATCCTCCACGGTGTAGCATCCGGCTGTGTTGGGCAGAATCGTATATTTTTTCGGGTCGATGTAATCGAGAAGATTCTCTTTCGATCGATCGGTGATGTTTACTCGACGCACTGCGACCGTCACGACATCGGCGCCGGACACTTCGATGGCCTTTTGCGTTTCGAGAAAATCTTTATATTTTCCCGTTCCGACCCATAACCGAGACCTGAACTCACGCCCCGCGATGATCAGTCGATCATTCGTCATCGTCCCCTCTCCAGAACATAGACAGAGAGCCCCTCTTGTCAGCCTTCACGCACAATACCTCATTACCTCATTATGGCCTCAATTTCGTGCCGTGGCCCCACCGCCGATAAAACTGAGAATCTCGATCCGGTCCCCATCTTTGAGCAGACGTTGACCGAACGCCGGACGATCAAGAATTTCGAGATTCAGTTCGACTGCCACCCGTTCTGTCCTTATCTCCAGATCCTGCAACAGATCCGCGACCGACGCGCCACTGCGCCAAGCCCTTACTTCACCATTGACATGGATTTTGATCTCATCCTGCACATCCGCCATCCTAGGGGACCGGAATTCACCTTGTCAACAAAGTGCCCTTGCCTGAAGGGCCAGGGAGACCGCACAATGGGCTGCGGGAGACCTTACCCATGAATGAGACGAATCAGCAGCTGGCTTCCCTCTTCCGATCAATGGCTGATCTCCTGGCCGCTCAACGGGCCAATCCTTTTCGAGTGCGGGCCTACCGACGAGCCGCGGACGCTCTCCTTGACATCAATGAAGATGTGGCAACCGTGGCTGCCCGCCAGGGGCTCGAGGATATCGACGGGGTCGGAGCGGATCTGGCAAAAAAAATCGAAGAGTTCCTTGCGACGGGGACCATCCGAGCCTACGAAGAGCTGAAAACACCTCTCCCCATGGAGGTCAAGAGCTGGGTGACCCTTCCAGGGCTCTCCGAGCCGCTCGTCGCCTATTTGTACTTCCGCCTCGGCATACGGACGCTACCCGATCTCGACCAACTCATCCGGTCCCACCTGCTCCGAACTCTGCCGAGCTTCTCAGGGTCGGAGGAGCAGTTGCTGCAGGCCGTCCAACAGCGCGTCCAAGATCAGGCGCTTAGCAGGCTACCGCCGGAATAACTTCAGGATGCTCAAAAAGAGCGTCCAGCAAGGCGCAGCAAGCGAAGCGGTGAGGCGTCCTCTTTTCACCCACCCGCCCCGAGCTGCTCTTAGCAGCTCTAACCCGGTGGTACGTAGAGCCTCTGCGTGATGCGAGAACGCCGCTGGCGGACTTTTTCAGTATCCTGTTAGGAACTTTTGAGTTCCTTGAAAATCTTCCAACTCTTGAGCAATTCCACCGCCTTCTGAAGCTGGACATCCTGCTCGAGCGAAGGCTCTCCCGTCGCTTCGGCTGATGACGGCTGCGGAGGTGTCCCGTTCTTCGACCCGGTCTCGTCCGGGGACTTTCCATTCGGTGGTGCGGGTTCCTTGCCGGTTGGAGGTTTGACCGCCTTTCCTTCAGACTCCTTAGACTCCTTGTCGGAAGATTTGCCATCGGACGCTTTGGCTAGCGGCGGAGTCGACAGCTTCACCACAATATCGGGAGTAATACCGGTCGACTGGATCGACCGACCTTTTGGCGTATAGTACTTCGCCGTGGTGAGACGAAGTCCGGAACCATCCCCCAAAGCCAGGATCGTCTGCACGGATCCCTTTCCAAATGAGGTAGTCCCGACCACGACAGCCCGTCCCCAATCTTGCAGTGCTCCGGCAACAATTTCCGACGCACTCGCCGACCCTTCATTGACGAGGACAATCACCGGAAGATCTTCCATCTGATCTTTGGCCTTTGCGAACCACTCGTCTTTTTTCCCTTCCCGACTCTTGGTATACACAACCAGCTTCCCGCTGGGAAGAAATTGCTCGGACACGTCGACCGCGGCGGTCAGCAAGCCGCCCGGGTTGTTTCGTAGGTCGAGAATGGTTCCCTGCACTTTTTGCTCTCGGAACTGTTTGATCGCTTTTGAGAGGTCCCTTCCGGTCGCCTCTTGAAATTGAGTGAGCCGGACATAGCCGAGGTTGTCGATCACCTTCGACTTCACGCTTTCAATTTTTATGGTATCTCGGACGAGGGTGAACACCATTGGATCCGGTGTGCCGTCCCGTTGTATGGTCAAGTTGACCTTACTGCCTTTCGGTCCCCGCATCTTCTGGACGGCATCCATCAAAGTCAGATCCTTGGTCGTGTCCTCATTGACCTTAATGATGAAATCGCCGGCCTTGATGCCGGCGCGATGGGCGGGCGTACCTTCGATCGGCGCAATCACCGCCAGACGATTCTCCTTTACGCCAATCTGAATGCCGACACCCCCAAATTCTCCCCTGGTTTCCACCTGCATCTCTTTGTACATCTCCGGGGTCATGTAGGCTGAGTGCGGATCGAGCGTCGACAGCATGCCGCGGATGGCCCCTTGAATGAGATCTTTCGGCTTCGTCTCATCGACATAATGTTTCTGAACTTGGTTCAGGACCTCTGAGAACGTCTTGAGTTCCTCATACGTTTCGCTGGCGTGGCCGGTCCGCTCCCAGCCTTTCCCAATGATGACTCCGCAGAGCAGAGCCAGTGCAATCATCGGTCCGACCACCCAAGACTTCCGCGGTGGCTGCTGTTCCATCATCTTCACATCCCTTCTTTCCTGCGTTGTCAGACAACCAAATCCAAAGGCGCTGTCGAGACCTGCCTTATCGCTTCACCAACCAGTGGAGCGGGTCGACGGGTTCAGCCCCTTCACGCAACTCAAAGTATAATGTATTTTCTCCGATCATGCCCGTATCTCCCGTCTCTCCGATCGACTGGCCTTCGACAACTTGTTCGCCAACCCTGGCCAGTATCTTGGAAGCATGCGCATACAGGGAGAAAAACCCGTTGGCGTGATCCAAGATTATAACGAGTCCATATCCTTTCAACCAGTCCGCATACACGACACTCCCAGCCATGACGGCATGGATGGAGCTTCCCTCCGCTGTTCGGATCTCAATCCCTTTACGCTGAACATACGTGTTGAATGTGGGATGCTTCTGGCGTCCGAAGTACGAGACGACTTTTCCATCGGCCGGCCAAGGCAATGCCCCTCTGGCCCCTCGAGGCAGCGGTGAAGCCGCCGGTGGGCGCATCGCCATGGCACGTCGACGTGCTTCCAGTTCATGCAGCAAGGTGTCGACCCGTGAGGCCGACCGCTCCAGTTCTTCGACGGCACGATCATAGGAATCCTTTTCGTGCGTGACTTTCGCGAGGTAAACTTTTTTCTCCTTCTGAATCACTCGAATGTCGGCAAGCTTCTTCTCGACGGTTTGCTTAAACGCGACCATTCCGGCTCTGGCCTCGGCGCGCTGGCGCTCAGCGTGCTCCATCCGTGCCATATCGGTTCGGAACGTCCCGAGTAATTCGTAGTCCTTTTGTGAAACGGTAGAGAGATATTGCCCTCGGCGCTGAAGGTCACCGTACGAATCGGCCGTCAAGAGCGCCTTGATATAGCCAAACCGCCCTTCCATATACTGCACACGGAACCGTGCGAGGATGGCCTCGCGTCGGGCCTGGATGCCGGTTCGCATCGCCGCCAGCTGCTCCGTAATCTCTTCGATTTCCCGATCCTTTTGCCGAAGCTTCTTCTTAATGTCCTGGTGATCTTGTCGATGATGGATCAGTCGTTCGTCCAGGGATTGGATACCTTGAAGGACCGACTCTCGTTTTTTCTCCACTTCCTCGGCCCGTTTCCGCTTCTCTTCAATCTTGTCCTTCAGTGCTTCAAGGGTCTTTCGCTCCCGCTCAATTTTTTCGGCGATCGGATCACTGGCCGCATCGACAACGGATGCCCACCCTCCTCCAAACGCGACACAGCACACCAGACCGGAGAGGAGCATTCTCACGCGCGCCCCTCCCCAACTCGCAGGAGAGACACCACGCTTCCCGCAAAACCAAGCCCCATTCCAGCCGCCACAAGCGCCAGACAAACGGAAAGCGGGAAGAAGGAAATCAGGTTTTCCATCCCACTGAAACGTCCGGCCGATTGAATCTGCTGCAGAAACAGTTCAAACCCGAGCCTGAGAATTCCCAGAGATAACGCACTGCCACACGCCCCAAGCACGGCTCCCTCGAGGAAATACGGTATGCGAATGAATGTGCGTGTTGCCCCGATGGCGCGAAGGATCTCAATCTCCTCCCGTCTGGCAAAGAGCGCAAGCCTGATCGTGTTCCCGATGATCGTCACCGCCGCCGCGGATAGCAGGACCCCCACCCCAATCGCCACCAGTTCACTGTAGCCAATGAGTTCGGCCAATACACTGATCCATTCTTGATTATAGTCGACCTTGGCAACCCCTTCCATGGTTTGAACCCGTTCGACCCAGCCTTTCATCGCGTCGGGAGAGCGAAAGTTCGGCGCAAGCGTCACCACGAACGAGGCCGGAAGAGGATTCTCGCCAAGCCCTTCAAGCAAATGCGAATCCGCGGGGAATTGCGCGCGAAATTCCCCCAGCGCTTGTTCCTTCGACACAAAGAGCACCCCCGCCACCATACGATCGGATTTGAGTGTTCGCTCCAGTTCCTGCATCCCCTCACGGGAAAGCCGATCCCCCACATAGACCATGATCTTGACATCTTCCTGAAGCCATCCGGCTGCATTCCTCAGATTCACGTAGAGCAACAGAAAGATGCCGACACAGGCTAAGGTAAAGGCCGTGGTTAAGATGGCGACGATCGTCGTTGTCCGGTTGGTCCGCATGTTGGCCCAGGCTTCACGGACGAGGTAAAACAGCCGTCTCATACTCCAATCCCTATCTGTACCCGTCGTTCCGGGGTTACTATTCCGTGCGCCAGGGTAATCACTCGCCCGTTGACCTGGTGCGTGACCTGAGGATCGTGGGTCGCCACAATCACGGTGGTACCGCGGGCGCTGATCAGTTTGAACAGCTCAATGATCTCTCCCGTCCGCTCCGGATCGAGATTGCCTGTGGGTTCATCGGCGAGCAAAACGATCGGCCCATTGACGATCGCTCTGGCAATGCACACCCGCTGTCGCTCTCCGGCCGAGAGACTGTTCGTCGGCTGATCTTTTTTGTGCTCGACCCCGACGGCGCGCAACGCCTCCGTGACTTTTCGACGAATATCCTTCTCGGGCGAGCCTTGAACGACTAACGGGAGCGCCACATTGTCGAACACGGATTTTTTGGACAGCAGACGGAAATCTTGAAAGACTGATCCAACCTTCCGTCGGAGATACGGAATTTCCGACTGTTTGAGTTTGGTGACATTTCTGCCTTGAACGAAAATCTGCCCTTCATCAGGCTGTTCCTCGCCGATCAGCATCCGAAGGAGAGTGGACTTACCTGCCCCGCTCGGGCCCATAAGAAGAATGAAATCCCCTTTCTCAACCTCGATCGTCACATCGGACAGTGCGGCTCTCCGGTCATACCACTTCGACACATGGATCAGTTGAATGATCGTATCCATGACGACCCCTTTGAGAAGGCTGGAAGCGTCAGTGTTCGGCGACGTCAAACGCGTTTTGGAGGTGTTCGATCCGGCTATGGGTCGACGGTTGCCCCTGGACCAACACAATATCAAATCGGCAGGCTCTCTCGGACCAGTGCCGCTGCGCCAAATACTGTGCAGCCAGTTTCGTCAGCTTCGCTCGTTTGCGATGATCCACCGCCAGCAGAGCGCCGCCGAAGGCCTGGGTGGTCCTGGCTTTGACCTCGACGAATACCACGACACCATGGTCTTCCGCCACGAGATCCAATTCTCCGATCGGCGTCCGTACGTTGCGATCAAGAATGCGATACCCCCTTGGCAAGCAAGAACTGTTCTGCCCGCGTTTCACTGGCTTGGCCGAACTGATGCCGCGAGTCCGGAGTGGCCATGCGCGTACTATTCGAACAATGTAGGGCTCGTCGGTTGAGCATACTCCATCTTCGCAGCGATCATCGCTTCTTGCACCGGTGCGAATGTTCGCCGATGAATGGAGCAGGGGCCATGGTGCAGGAGTCGTTCAAGATGTTCCGGCGTACCGTACCCCTTATGCGAGAGAAAGCCATATTCGGGGAACATGTCATGGTACCTCGCCATGAGGCGATCCCTCGTAACTTTGGCGATGATGGAAGCAGCGGCAATCGATACGGATAGGGAGTCTCCCTTGATGATGGGCCGTGCGGGGATTCTGACTTGAGGAAGGGCAACGGCATCAATGAGCAAATAATCAGGGGAAGGAGCCAGTTGTTCGATGGCTCGACACATCGCCAGGCGAGTGGCTCCGAGGATGTTGAGCTGATCGATTTCAGCGACGTCTGCCGAGCCGATTCCCATCCCGACGGCTTGCTCTAGAATCACAGCATACAATCGCTCTCGCTCCCCTTCGGAAAGTTGTTTCGAATCATTGATCCCCGAGAGTCGACTTCGCGGCCGCAAGATGACTGCAGCCGCAACCACCGGCCCGGCCAGAGGGCCACGTCCTGCCTCATCAAGACCGGCAACGCGTCGATACCCACACAGTCGGGCTACCCGCTCGAACTCTTCAGTGGGTCCCATCAGACGCCCCCTCGCCGGCGAGTCACACGATCGGCCAGCCGTGATGGAACGGATTCGGAGAAATGAGCTAGGCCGTGACGGTCTCTTCCTCGGAAGCAACGGACGGCTGTGTGGACGGTTTACTCTCTCCGACAAACTCGCGCTCTTCGACCTTCGCGAACCGCCCCTTCTTGCCGCGCAAATAATACAGTTTCGCACGCCGAACCCGGCCCTGCCGAACCACATCCACCTTGGAGACGATCGGAGAATGCACCGGGAAAATCCGTTCGACTCCCACTCCGTACGAAATCTTTCGGACCGTAAACGTTTCTGTGTTCAAGCTCCCCTTGCGGGCGATCACAGTTCCTTCATACACCTGAATCCGCTCTTTCTCGCCTTCCACGACTTTGACGTGGACCCTGACGGTATCCCCGATCTCAAAGTTCGGCACCGATTTCTTCGTCAACGACCGCTGAATGCGCTCCAATTGATTCATGTCCTTAACCCTCCTCCCGACGTGATATCGGGGCCGTCAAAAGTCCTTCGTTCATCAATTCATCCAACAACTGTCGATCTTCACTCGTCAATATCCGATCTTTCAGGAGATCAGGGCGGCGGAGATACGTGCTGCGTAACGCCTCTTTGCGGCGCCACAACCGAATAGCCTCATGATGGCCCGACAGCAAGACCTCAGGAACACCGGCTCCGCCGATCTCTGCCGGTCTGGTGTAGTGCGGATACTCCAGCAACGAATCAGAAAACGATTCCTCCAGGGCCGAATGGGGGTCGCCCAAGACACCGGGAACGAGCCGTGCCGCCGCATCGATCAACACAAGGGCCGGCAATTCACCACCCGTCAACACATAATCTCCGAGCGAAACTTCCTCTGGAGCCAACACCTGGCGTACACGCTCATCCACTCCCTCATAGTGCCCACACAGGATGACAATTCGGCGAGATTCAGCGGCCAGCTGCTGCACATAATCCTGGGTAAGAGGGCGGCCATGAGGAGTTGGAAACAGCACCCGAATGTCATCACCGCTCGACTGAGCGTCGCGCCGAACGGCCGCAACTGCTAGAAGAATCGGCTCGGCTTTCATGACCATGCCGGCCCCACCTCCATACGGTGTATCATCGACGATCTTGTGGCGATCCGACGTGAAGTCCCGCAAATTATGCACCTTCACGTTGAGCAGGCCCTTGTCTTGGCCGCGCTTGAGCATGCTGTGAGCCAAGACCGGCGCGAACATACCCGGGAACAATGTCAGGACCTCGAACCGCAGCATGCTAATCACCCAATCCGTCGAGTAACCGAACCGTCATCGTTCGAGCCGCGAGATCGACGGCAATCACCAATTCTTTCGCGGCCGGAATCAAGATTTCTTTGACTCCCTGACGGACAACGAATAAAGAATTTCCCGGTAACTCCAGAATGTCTTCCACGACCCCAATCAGGCGTCCCTCTTCAGTGTGGACGGTAAGACCGACGAGATCACACTCATAGTATTGCCCAGCTGGAAGCTCTGGAACAGTCCCTCGAGTCGTCTGAATCAATCCTCCGCGCCAGGCGCTTGCCCCCTCCGGCGTGGTCAACCCAGCTAATCCGAGAATGAATCTCGCCCCAGCCCGCCTCACATGCGTAACGCTGGTTTCCAGAGTCTGTCCGTTCTTTGCCAGAAGGCTGACTCGCTTCAATCCTTCGAATCGGCCCGGCACATCGGAGAGCGGTCGAACCTTCACTTCCCCCTTGACGCCAAAGGGCCGCTCGATCTGTCCTACCGTCACAGTGTCCAGCTCATTCACTATTAGCCACGTTAGGATTTGGCAGGCGCCTGTTTCTGAGCGGCTTGTTTTTCGGCCTCGAACTGCTTCCACACTCCCGCCCTGCGCAACAACGTCCGCACAGTCACCGTCGGTTGAGCGCCGTGGCGAAGCCACGTGAGGACTCGCTCCTGCTTGAGCTCCGGTAGACCGGCCTCTTTCAAGGGATCAAAAATTCCCAGGATCTCGAGGAAACGCCCATCGCGGGCTTTGCGCGAATCAGCCGCTACCAACCGATACATCGGGCGTTTATGTCGCCCTGTTCGTGCTAATCTCAAATGTACAGCCACAACGATCCTCCTTTACACGGTTTTGAGCTTATGTGAAGAGCGCCTACTGAGAGCGCAAGAGTTGGGCAAGCTGTCGACGCCCTCCCGCACCGGTCATCGCTTTTGCCAACTTCTTTGCGGACAGGAATTGCTTGATGAGCCGATTCACGTCCTGCACGGTCGTTCCACTGCCGCGAGCGATTCGCTTTTTGCGGCTTCCATTGATGATCGTATGATCGCGGCGTTCCCGCGCGGTCATCGAATCGATCACGGCAACCACGCGACCTATCTCCCGCTCCGGTTTGTCACCTTCGATCGCTTGTTTTAATTTCTGTCCGCCCGGCAGCATGCCCAGAATCTGCTCGAATGAGCCCATTCTACTCATTTGTCCGAGCTGGGTCCGGAAATCTTCCAGGGTGAACGTATTGCTGGTCAGCCGCTTCTGAGCCTCCTCGGCTTGTTCCCGCGTAATGCTCTCTTGCGCTTTCTCAATGAGCGACAGCACATCGCCCATCCCGAGAATACGGGAGGCCATACGGTCCGGATGAAACGGCTCAAGCGCATCCAGTTTTTCGCCGACCCCGATAAACTTGATGGGCTTGCCGGTCGTGGCCCGAATGGACAAGACCGCTCCTCCACGTGCATCACCTTCTACTTTGGTCAGAATAACGCCGGTCAGCCCAATCTTCTGGTCAAATTGGCCGGCCATCATCACGGCATCCTGACCAGTCATCGCATCGGCAACCAACAGCACCTCATGAGGAGCGACAGCTGCCTTCACGGCGACCAGCTCGCCCATCAAGTCGTCGTCGATATGCAACCGTCCTCCGGTGTCCAGGATGACGAGATCGAAGCCCTGTTCTTGTCCTCGGTCAAGCCCTGCGCGGCAGATACGCACGACATCGGCCTGCGAAGCCTGAACCTGATCAGCGCGATGAACTTCCACCCCGAGATCTCGACCAAGGGCACTCAATTGCTCACCGGCCGCAGGCCGACGTGGATCAGCTGCAACCAATAGGACCCGTTTGCTTTGATTCTTAAATAGCTGAGCCAGCTTGCCACAGGTCGTTGTTTTCCCGGCACCCTGCAATCCGACCATCATCACCACGGTCGGCGGCTTGGAGCTCAGGGCAAGCCTCGCCCGCTCGTGCCCCATCATCTCCCGTAGCTCATCCCAGACCACCTTGACGACCTGATGCCCGGGACTCAGACTCTGGAGAACTTCCTGCCCAATGGCTTTTTGACGGACCCGATCGATGAACTCTTTGACAATCTTAAAGTTGACGTCCGCTTCAAGAAGCGCAAACCGCACATCCTTCAACGCGTCGGTAATATTCTGCTCCGTGAGCACACCTTGCCCACGGAGCTTCTTCAGGATTTTCTCAAACTTCTCGCTCAACGCATCAAGCATAACGTCACATCGATCGCTTCACCGCAAGGAAAGCGGCTATCGAACTGTTAAGAATCTGATCTCCGATCGCTTTGAAAATTCTAGAAAAAGAGCATCGGGCAGTGTATAGGACCAACAGGGTCAAGTCAAGGTCGTCAGGAGTCAGGGTAGTGGGTCAGTTTGAA
>JACXTT010000096.1_pt1 | contig 128925 bp, 123 predicted proteins | sample 9270951 | NCBI WGS metagenome assembly JACXTT01 (sample SAMN15532306, study PRJNA645909) | rock metagenome | isolation source: weathered quartz diorite | place: Puerto Rico | collected 2017-06-21 | reverse complement strand
CGGACATTCTTTTCGCGCAATTGTTTGACCAGATCGGGATAGGGAGCCGAATAGGTCCTGAATTTGCCTCCATCTTTCAGGACTCCCGTCAGATAGCTCTCCTTGATCGTGACCTCGTTAATTTCCCCCCGGTCGAGTTTGGTCATGAAGTCGCTGAAAATGAGTTCCGCTTCCTCGGTGCGGGGTGGCACCGTGAAGAGATTGAACAACAGGATCATGAACAAACCGATCACGATCCACAAGGCGAGATTTTTCATCCGCGGGTTCATGCCGCCGTCTACTCCTCCTTCACCAACTCGTCCGCCAGCCGCGCTCTGTGAGACGCGGCTTCAAACGTGGCCTCATCTTACCATATTGATTTTGGGCTTGACAACATCGACCGAGGCGGACGCCTCGGTCACTCCTGCTCGCCGTCCTGGTCCAACACGGCGATGTAGGGAAGGTTTCGGTAGCGATTCTGATAATCCAATCCGTAGCCCACCACGTACTTATTGGGAATGGTAAACCCCACGTACTCGATCGGGACGTTGATCGTGCGACGCTCGGGCTTGTCAAGCAGCGCGCAGACGCGCAGCGAGTTCGGATGGCGCATGAGCAGCTTCTTCTTCAGGAAACTCAAGGTCAATCCCGAATCGACGATGTCCTCGACCACGATCACGTCCTGGCCTTTGATATCAACCGTAAGATCGGAAATCACTTTCACGCGACCGCTCGACTTCGAACCGGATTGGTAGCTGGAGACCACCAGAAAATCGAGTTCGACCGGCACGTGGATCGCCCGGACAAGATCGGCGAAAAAGGCAAAGGCGCCTTTCAGGACGCCGATCATCACGACGTCTCGGTCCTGGTAGTCTTCGCTGATTCGTCGTCCCAGGTCCTTGATCCGTCGATTGATCTCCTGCTGGCTGATCATCGGCTTTCCGAAGATGCGCGTCATGGTCTCTCCGAGCTGGCTCCGAGCAGCGCCGGCGCGTGACCAGTCGCCGGGGCTACGAGATAGGGTTGACGTTGCTGACGGACCCGAACCACCACCGACCGGCCGGTTCCCGTCGCGAGATAGCGCCGATCGCGTCTCGCTCCAATCACCCAGATCAATTCATCCCCCGCAACGAGCAGCGGAACGGTGTCGCGTCGCCACCGCGGCACGCGCGCATCAATGAAAAAATCCTGGAGGCGTTTGCGTCCGCGCATTCCTTCCGGGTAGAACGCGTCTCCGGGTCGACGACCCCTTACGGCAAGCATACCAGGTAGCCGCTCGATGTCGAACGCGGCTTCATGAGGCGCGAGCGACGACTCGCCGACGGCGTGCATCCCCACGGTCAGTCCGATTCCCCACTCGGGCAACTCGCGCGCTCCTTCCCACGGCAGGATTACGGGTTCCGAAGTCGCCCGCGACCCCGTCGACTCGACCGCAAACCGGAGCTGCGCGGCCCCGAATTCCGCGGCCAGGCCCAGACCGATGGCGAGCCGTCCCCGGCGGCTCGACGCCACACGGCACGAGATGGACTCGACGACGTCAAAAGACAGCCCGATGGCCGAATCCTGGAGACGGGCCAACGCGCGGCGGATGACGCGGCGCCGAAACACCGGATCCAAACACGCCACGTCCGTCCGCGTCAACTCGATCCACCCGTCGCCCGCGGCGCTGACCAGCCGAACGAGGTGCTCCTCTGCGCATCGTTCGAGCCATGCCGCGTCCTCCATGGCCAAGACAGCCGTACGCCCGATGGTCTCGACCACGCGCGGATTGAGCGCGCGGAGCGCGGGCAACACCGTGTCACGAACCGCCACGCGTAGAAAACGGTGGTCATGGTTCGAGGGATCCCTCCTTGGAGTGACTCCGATCTCGGACAGGTACGACTCGATCTCGCAACGCGGCACTCGGAGCAACGGCCGAATGTACGGTGACCGGACCACCGGGATTCCCCCTAGGCCGGCAAGGCCCGATCCGCGAACCCATCGCATGATGACCGTTTCGGCCTGGTCATCGGCGGTATGTGCGGTAGCCACCCACCGTGCTTTCGCCTCGTCGGCCATCCGGTTCAAAAAGGCGTAGCGGGCGTCGCGGGCCGCCGCCTGTAACCCCCGGCCTCGCACAGTGATCGTCCCAGCCGTGGCATATCCGACGGTCACCGGAACCGCCCACATCTCGGCCAGATCGCGGACGAAGCTTGCATCCTCAGCCGATTCGGCCCCGCGCAACCCGTGGTCAAAGTGGGCCGCGTGGACCCGAAACCCCATGATCGTCGACAGGCGGACCAGGAGGTGCAACAGCGCGACCGAATCCGGACCACCCGACACCGCGATCACGACAAGTTCACCGGCACGGACCGGGCCGAGCCGGTTCAACGCCTCCCGGACACGAACGAGCAAGGCCGAACCGATGTCCATCGCCGCCGGTCGGCGCTTTGACCGACGCGCGGTCATCGTCGCGCCCCCGGCCCGGCGGCGCGTGCCGCCAGCAGCGCACGCGCCGCCGCAACGTCCCGCGCGATCTGCACGACCAGCGCCTCTGCGCTCGCGAACCGTTCCTCACCCCGAATCCAGTCGATGAACGCGATACGAAGCCGATGGTCGTACCGAGGAAGATCGTTCCCGAACACGTGCGCTTCGAGTTGCACCGCGTGGGCACCGAACGTCGGCTGAGAACCGAGGTAGACCACAGCGTCCAGCCCATGCTCGCCGGACGTCACGTCGTCGACCACCGCCGCGTAGATCCCGATCTTCGGAAGCATCTGTTCCCCGGGACTGATGTTGGCGGTCGGGTAGCCCAGCGCCCGACCCCGTCCCTCACCGTGGGCGACGACACCGTCGGTGGCATACGGTCTTTCCAGCAGATCGGACACCTCGGCGACCCGTCCCTCCCGCAAGAACCGTCGGATGGCGGACGAACTCACCATCGTGTCTCCAACCAGGACGGGGGGTTGGACCACGACGCGCATCCTCGATGATTCGCCGAAGCGCTGAAGATCCTCGACGCCGCCTTCCCGTCCTTTTCCAAACGCGAAATTGCGCCCGACGTACACCTCGCGCGCGCCAAGCCGCGCACCCAGGTCTTCGCGCACAAATTGCTCGGCGCTTCGTCGTGAAAATTCGAGGGTAAACGGCAGGACGACCACCAGGTCGACTCCCAGCTCGGTCATCACGTCCACCTTCTGATCGAGTGTGGTCAGCAGTGCGAACGGCGTCTCGGGTCGCAACACGCTGACCGGGTGCGGCTCGAACGTGAGCACGACGCTGGTGCCCCCGATCTCTCGGGCGCGGCGCGTCGCCTGCGCGATGATCGCCTGGTGCCCCACGTGAACCCCGTCGAAATTCCCAATCGCGACCAGCGGAGTCCGGGGCGGCTGATCCGGCAACCGGCGCAAGACCGTCGTCATCGGCCGTCCGCGCCCACTCGACTCCTCTTCACGACAATGCGCCTCCGGCATGACGAAGCCAGCGGGCCGCTTCTTTGGCATAATAGGTGATAATCAGATCGGCTCCGGCCCGTTTGATCGCCGTGAGCGACTCGATCGCCACCCGGTGCTCGTCGAGCCACCCCACGCGGGACGCGGCTTTTAACATCGCATACTCCCCGCTCACCTGATACGCGGCCAGCGGCCGGTGAAACGTGTCCTTCACGCGCCGGATAATATCCAGATACGGCATCGCCGGCTTGACCATCACGATATCGGCGCCTTCCTCCAGGTCCAAACCCACTTCCCGAAGCGCTTCCTCCGCGTTGGCCGGATCCATCTGGTAGCCTCGCCGGTCGCCGAACTGCGGAGTCGACTGCGCCGCCTCGCGGAAGGGGCCGTAAAACCCAGACGCGTACTTCGCGGCATAGGCCATGATCAGCGTGTCAACGTGCCCGGCGGCGTCGAGCGCGCGTCGGATCGCGCCGACCCGTCCGTCCATCATGTCGGACGGCGCCACGATATCAGCCCCCGCGCGCGCGTGCGCCAGCGCCTCGGCCACCAAGCGGTCGACCGTCGGGTCGTTCTGCACGACGCCGTCCTCGACCACTCCGCAATGTCCGTGGTCGGTGTATTCGCAGAGACAGACATCGGTGATCACGGCCAGCTCCGGGACCTGCTCTTTCAGCGCCCGCACCGCACGCGGGATGATGCCGTCGTCGTCCGAGGCTTCCGACCCGGTCGCGTCTTTGTGGCGCGGGATCCCGAAGAGGATCACGGCCGGAATCCCCAGCGCCGCGGCCTCGTGCGCGTCCTTGACCAGCAGATCGACCGACTGCTGTACCACCCCGGGCATCGACGAAATTTCCTGTGAGACGCCCGCTCCGTGGACCGCGAACAGGGGATAAATCAGGTCGTCCGCGCTCACCACGGTCTCTCGGACCATCCGGCGGAACACTTCCCGTCGCCGAAGCCGACGGGGACGATCAATGGGGAAACTCATGGCGCCTTCCTGGTTATGAATTTCATGACGGACGAATGACCCTCGACGGCTGAACCGACGTTATCCGCCGCGCACATGCGCCGCCAGCGCCTCGACGAACGCGGCCATGGTCTGGCGGGCGGGCTGGACGGCCACGGTCAGCCCCCTCCGCCGCGCCGCCTCGGCCGTCGCCGGGCCCAGGCAGGCCACGGTCACGCCGTTCATTGCAGCGTCGGAACCCAGTGCGTCCAGAAATCCAGTCACGGTCGACGCACTCGTGAACGTGACGATCACATCCCTGCGACGATTCAACGCCTCCCGAACATTCACGGACACCGAATCGACCGGACGATTCTCATAGACCGTGACCACCTCGATCTTGGCGCCGCGGGCCGCCAGCGCGTCCGGCACCACGTCCCGCGCGACGCGCGCGCGAGGGAAGAGGATCGCCGCGCCGGACACGTCTTCCGCGGCGAGTGCCGCGACCACCCCCTCACCGGTCGACTCCTCGGCAACGCGCTCGGGGATGACGCCGTACGTCCGAATAACCGCGGCGGTCCTCTCCCCGATGGCGCAGACTTTCACGCCGCCCAGCGCGCGCGCGTCACGCCCGCAGGCGTGGAGCCGATCGAAGAACGACCGCACGGCGTTGACGCTCGTCAACAAGATCCACCGATACCGCGGTAACGCGGCGATCGCTCGGTCCACGTCTTCCCAGGACGCGGGCGGCTCGACCCGGATCGCCGGCGCCTCGATCACTTCCGCGCCCGCCTCATCCAACCGCGAGACGAGGTCGGCGGACTGGGCCGCGGGACGCGTCACGATGACGGGCCGACCGAAGAGCGGCCGGCGCTCATACCACCGGAGACGCTCGCGCAGTGCCACGACCTCGCCGACCACGATCAACCCGGGCGGCTGCAAGTTCAGTCGCGTCGAGTCGGCGACGATGGTGCCCAACCGGCCCACCACGGTTTCCTGCCGCGGGTAGGTGCCCCATCGAATGATCGCGACCGGCGTCGCGGGCGACCGTCCGGCGCCCAGCAATCGTTCCGCAATCGCGGCCACGTGCGTCATCCCCATCACAAACACCAGCGTCCCTTTGGTGGAGGCGAGGTCCTCCCAGGGAACCGCGGACTCCGGTTTCTCCTGGTCCTCGTGCCCCGTCGTCAGCACCACGCTCGCGGCGTACGCGCGGTGGGTGAGCGGGATGCCCGCATACGCCGGGACCGCGACCACCGCCGTCACCCCGGGCACCACCTCGAACGGCACACCCGCGTCCGCCAGCGCCAACGCTTCCTCCCCGCCTCGGCCGAAGATGAAGGGATCCCCGCCCTTGAGGCGCGCCACCGTCCGCCCGCGCTGCGCCCGGTCGATCAACACGCGGTTGATCGCCTCCTGGGTGAATCGCTGCTCGCCTTTGCGCTTTCCCGCATCAATGATCTCGGCCCCGGCCGACGCGTGAGCCAACAGCACGGGGTTGACCAGATAATCGTACACCACCACGTCGGCCCGACGGAGGCAATCAAGACCCCGCACGGTCAACAATCCTGGATCGCCGGGGCCGGCGCCGATCAGGTACACCGTGCCAGGACCCGTCGGTCGATCAGCCTTGATCGGCATAGACCGCCCGGAGGATCGCGTCGCCACCCCGGGCGAGGAGCCGTTCGGCGAGCTCCCGCCCCACCGCGCGCCAGTCTCCGCGCGGACCCGCCACCTCATCCCGCAGCACGGGATCACCGTGCACGCCGGCGATGAGCCCCGACAGCGCCAATCGGTCGCCGCTCAGCGTCGCGTGCGCCGCGATCGGCACCTGACAGCCGCCTTCCAGGCGCTCGAGGAACGCCCGTTCCGCGTCGACGCAGGCCCGCGTGTCGGGATCATCCAGCACCCGCACGGCGCGATTGACGGCGTCGTCGTCGCGGCGACATTCGATCCCCAGGGCTCCCTGCCCGATGGCCGGCAGGCAAATCGTGGGCGGGAGGATCTCGGTGATCTCGGCGTCCCATCCCAAACGACGGAGGCCCGCCGCAGCCAACACAATGGCGTCCATGGTCCCCTCTCGGACCCGTTTGAGCCGTGTATCGAGATTGCCGCGCAAGCCAGCGATCGTGAGATCCGATCGATACGCCAGCAACTGCGACTGCCGGCGCAAGCTGCTCGTGCCCACGGTTGCGCCGGACGGGAGTTTCGCCAGCGGCAGGCGGTCGCGGCTGATCAATGCATCGTAGGGCTGCTCGCGCCGCGTCACGGCGGCTAGGTGCAAGGCCGCTGGCAGCGCGGTCGGGACGTCCTTTATACTGTGGACGGCCAGATCAATGGCCCGCGCGAGCAGGGCTTCCTCGATTTCCTTGACAAAGAGACCCTTACCCCCAACCTTGGCCAGGGGGACGTCGAGGATCTTGTCGCCGGTCGTTTTGATGATTGTTAGTGCGACACGGAGTCCCGGGTTCGCCGCTTCCAACCGTTCCTTCACCCAATCCGCCTGCCACCGCGCAAGGAGGCTTCCGCGCGTTCCGATGGTCAGACGAGAGGGACCAGTCGCCATCAGCCGTTGCCGGAGCGGGGACGATCGGCCGCAGGTTCCTCGCTCAATGGAACCCGCTCCTCGCCATCCGCCGTGGGCGCGGAGGACGCGGTCTCGTCGTCCAGTCGGAACAGCTTTCTGACGGTTTCCGCGTAGAGCGTCCCTTCAGGATGGTTCGCCTCCTGTTTCAAGGCGACCACGGGCGCGTGGAGGAGTTTATTGACGAGCGCGGTGGTCACGCCGTCGAGGAGCGTGCGGATGTGGTCCGCGGTTTCCCCGCGGCCGACGCGCGCCACCGCCCGCTCGACTTCAGCCTGGCGGAGCGACTCGACACGGGTGCGCAGATCGACGATCGTGGGCGTCACCTCGAGCGACTTGAGCCACTGCAGCATCCGTTCGACTTCTTCGGCGATGATTGCCTCGGCTTTGATCGCTTCCTTTTCCCGCTCCCGACGATTCGCCTCCACAACCGAGTTGAGATCGTCGATGTTGTACAGAAAGATGTCCTCAATGTCGTTGACGCGAGGGTCGATGTTCCGCGGCACCGCGAGATCGATCAAAAACAGAGGGCGACCTTTGCGCCGTCGCGCCACCTCGGTCATCTGGGCGGCCTCCAAGAGATAGTGATCGGCACCCGTCGAACAGATTACGATGTCGGCCTCGATCAGTTCGGTGAGAAACGCGTCGCGCGAGACGGCGCGCCCTGCGTAATCGCGCGCCAGAGCATCCACCCGCTCCTGGTTGCGCCCCGCGATACGGAGTTCCTCGGCGCCCTGCGCGACCAAGTTGCGGGCCGCGAGCTCCGCCATCTCACCAGAGCCCATGACCAGCACGCGGGTGCGGTCGAGTCGGCGGAAGATTTTTCGGGCCAGCTCGACGGCGGCGAAACTGACCGAGACGGCGCTCTCGGCGATCCGGGTTTCGGTGCGGACGCGCTTGGCGACTGAGATCGCCTTGGTGAAAAGCTTGTTGAGGACGACGCCGGTCGACTTGTGGGCCAGCGCCGCGTCGAACGCATCCTTGAGCTGACCCAGGATCTGGGGCTCGCCGACGACCATCGAGTCGAGGCTCGCGGCCACTCGAAAGACGTGGCGGATCGCATCGGCCGAGGCGTAATAGTACAAATGGGACGTGGTGGAATCGGGGTCGTCCGGACGATGGGAGGCGGTGAAAAAGCGGGTCGCGCCTCCAAAACCCTCATCGGTATTTCTGACCGCGGCGCAGACCTCGACGCGGTTACACGTCGACAGCACCACCCCTTCGGTCACGCCGCGGTAGGACCGCAGCCGGTCCAACGCGCTCCCCCACTCCGATTCGGGCAGGGCGAACCGCTCGCGCACCGCAACCGGGGCGGTCCGGTGATTCAACCCCACAACGATGATGTTCACACGCGCCGCCCCCGACCGGCTCTCGCCCCACTTACCGAACCGCCTAAAACTCTTGGGGTTTTAGATTATAGGTGGCGGTAGAAAGCCAAGTCAAGCGCGGGCGGCCACCGACCGGGATCCGTCGCGTGGCTTACTGGCCAAACGCCGTCTTGAGGAGGGGTGCAACCTCCCCTTTCTTCTCCATCTCGTCGAGGACATCGGTGTCGCCGTAAAACTGCCCATTGATGAACACTTTGGGAAGCGTCGGCCAGTTCGTCATCTTCGACAGGTATTCCCGCTTGGGCATGTTCTCCAACACGTCGACCACCTCAAAGGGGTGCCCGTATTTGGCGAAAAACTGTACGGTCTCCGCCGTGAACCCGCACCGCGGCATCGCCTTGGTGCCCTTCCCGTAAATGAGGATCTTGTGTTGCTCAATCTCTCGCTTCACCTCGTCTTCGATCGGATTCCCCATCGTGTCTCCTTCTTCCCGGTCGGCCGCGCCGCGCTACTTCGACGCGACGCCAACCTCGTCCGGCGTGTGGGCTTTGAGTTCCATGGCATGGATGCGTCCGTCGGCCATGGGTTCCCGCAAGGCATGATAAATCAGTCGGTTGCGGTCGAGCAGGTTCTTGTCCTTGAAGGCGGCCGACACCACCCGGATACTGAAGTGGTCGCGCGTCCCCGTGCGATCGGTAATCGAGACCACAGCGTCCGGCATAGCCGCCCGCAGGTACGATTCAATGACTTCGTTGTAGATCATCGCGCCCCAGCCCCTTCATAGAATGATCATCATAGCGCATTCAACCGCGCTGTGCAACGCCGGGACACGAGAACGCAGAACGGGCCGCAACGGGCTGGAGCGCGGCCGGTCAGACGTTGAAGCGGAAGTAGATGACGTCGCCGTCTCGCACGACGTACTCCTTGCCCTCGAGCCGGAGCAGCCCTTTGTCCTTGACGGCCGCCATCGACTTGAGCGCGATGAGATCCTCGAACGTCACGACCTCGGCGCGGATGAACCCTTTCTCGATGTCCGAGTGGATTTTCCCCGCGGCCTGAGGCGCCTTGGTACCGGAGACCACCGTCCACGCGCGACACTCGTCTTCGCCGGAGGTGAAAAACGTGACGAGCCCGAGCAGCCCATAGGCCGCTTGGGCCAGACGATCCAAGCCCGATTGGGTCAAGCCGAGCCCGGCCAAAAACTCCGGCCGATCCGCCTCGGGCAGCGCGGCGATTTCCTCTTCCACCTTGCCGCTGATAACGACCAAGGGCGCGGCCTCGCGCTCGGCGATCGCCCGCAGCGGCCCCGGCACCTCGGCCGCCACGTCACCCTCGGCGACGTTCGCGACGTAGAGCAAGGGTTTCCCGCTCAATAAGCGGAGATCCCGAAGCAACGGGGCCTCGTCGTCGGACACCGCAACGCTCCGAGCCGGTTGGCCCTGGCCGAGGTGCGCGCCCACGCGGACGAGCAGGTCTACCTCGGTCCGTGCCTTTTTGTCCGCCATTTTGAGCCGCTTCTCGGCGGTCTGCCGTCGTCGCTCCACCGTGTCCAAATCGGCAAGGATCAACTCGGTGGCGATGATCTCCACGTCGCGCTCGGGATCGACTCGCCCCGCGACGTGAACCACGTCGGGGTCCTCAAAGCACCGCACCACGTGGACGATCGCATCGACCTCACGAATGTGGCTCAAGAACTTATTGCCCAAGCCCTCCCCCTGGCTCGCGCCCTTCACCAGGCCGGCGATATCGACGAACTCGACCGTGGTGGGCGTGGTCTTCTTCGGACGATACAGCGCGGAGAGCGCCGCCAAACGAACGTCCGGCACCTGCACGATGCCCACGTTGGGGTCGATCGTGCAGAACGGATAATTGGCGACGGCGGCTTTCGCCGCCGTCAGCGCATTAAACAAAGTCGACTTCCCCACGTTGGGAAGCCCAACGATCCCACAATTTAACGACATGATGATCTCGAGTGATTATTCTGGACTACACGAGTCGATTGACACCACCACCTGGCCGCTGAGAAGGGGGCAGATGCAAGGCGGAGCAGGGTTTTGCGCCCAGAGCGTACTGGGTCGTACGTGAGGATGCAAAACCCTGCGACAACTCAGCAGATGCCGCCTTATCGGCGGTCCAGCTACACGATCAACGGAACAACCAACAGCGCAACGATATTGATGATCTTGATCATCGGATTGATGGCCGGCCCCGCCGTGTCTTTGTACGGATCGCCGACCGTATCACCCGTCACCGCCGCCTTGTGCGCGTCGCTCCCCTTACCGCCGTGATGCCCCTCCTCGATGTATTTCTTCGCGTTGTCCCACGCGCCGCCGCCGCTGGTCATCGAAATGGCGACGAAGAGACCGGTCACGATACTGCCGACCAACACGCCGCCCAGCGCCTTCGGGCCCAGCACGAGGCCCACAACCAAGGGGGTCAACACGGGGATGAGTCCGGGCACGATCATTTCCCGGATGGCACGGCGGGTCACGATATCCACCGCCTGGCCGTAATCGGGCTTGGCGGTACCGGCCATGATGCCGGGGATCTCGCGGAACTGACGGCGGACTTCCACCACCACCATGCCCGCGGCCTTACCCACTGCCTCCATCGAAAATGCCGAGAAGAGATACGGCAGCAGGCCGCCGATGAAAAGTCCGACGATGACGTAGGGGTCGTTCAGCGTGAATTCCATCGCCTTGGCCCGGAGCCGGTTGATGTCCTCGGTATACGCGGCGAAGAGCACCAGCGCCGCCAGACCGGCCGATCCGATTGCATACCCCTTGGTCACGGCCTTGGTCGTGTTCCCGACCGCATCCAGCGGATCGGTCACCGCGCGGACCGACTTGTCGAGCCCGGCCATCTCGGCAATGCCGCCGCCGTTGTCGGTGATCGGACCGTAGGCGTCCAGGGCCACGATGATGCCGGCCATGGACAACATCGACACCGCGGCAATGGCAATCCCGTAGATCCCGGCAAGCTCATACGAGGCCAGCACTCCCCCAGCGATGACCAGCACCGGAAGAGCCGTCGACTTCATGCCCACCGCCAGACCCGCGATCACGTTGGTCCCGTGCCCGGTGGTAGAGGCCTGCGCGATATCCTGAACCGGTTTGAACTCGGTGGACGTGTAGTACTCCGTGATCATCACCAAAAAGGCCGTCACCACCAATCCCACCAAGGCAGAAAGATAGATGGCCACGCCGGAGTGACCGGTCTCGTCGCCCATCAACCACATGGTCGCGGGCCAGAATGCAATCGCCGAAAGCAGCGCGCTCCAGATCAAGCCTTTGTACAACGCGCCCATGATCTTGCCGTTGGAGCCCAACCGCACGAAAAACGTGCCGATCACCGACGCGATGATCGAAATCCCGCCCAACACGAGTGGGTAAACCAATGCATTCCCGGTCATCGTTCCCGCGAAGGTCAACGTGCCCAGCAACATGGCCGAAATGATCGTCACCGCATATGTCTCGAACAGATCCGCGGCCATTCCCGCGCAGTCGCCAACGTTGTCGCCGACGTTATCGGCGATCACCGCGGGGTTGCGCGGGTCATCCTCCGGAATCCCCGCCTCCACCTTCCCGACGAGGTCCGCGCCCACGTCGGCCGCCTTGGTGAAGATTCCACCACCAAGACGGGCAAAAATGCTGATCAGACTCCCGCCGAATCCCAGGCCGACAAGCGGCATGATATTGACCGCCTCACCCGCCGGGGTGAGCGTCTTCAGAATTAAGAAGTAGCCAGCCACACCGAGCAACCCCAATCCCACGACCAACAGCCCGGTCACCGCGCCGCCTCGAAACGCCACGTTGAACGCAGCCGACAGCCCGTGCTTGGCGGCCTCGGCGGTCCGCACGTTGGCCCGTACCGAGACGTTCATCCCGATATACCCCGCCAACGCCGAGAGGACCGCCCCGATCGCAAAACCCGCGGCGGTCTTCGCCCCCAGGAACGCCCAGAGCGCCACGAAGAGCACAAGGCCCACCAGGCCGATCGTCCTGTATTGCCGGTTGAGATACGCCTTCGCCCCCTCCTGGATGGCGAGCGCGATCTCCTGCATGCGAGGCGAGCCGGGGGACAACCCCACGACCCATTTCGCGCTGACTCCCCCGTATCCAATCGCCGCCGCGGCGCACCCGAGGGCAAACAACACGGCAAGTTGCTCGATCGACATCAACAGATCTCCTTGTGAAAGTGCTCAGCGCAGCGCATATGGCTGCGCGATGCACAGGTCACATTCCCTGCAGCTGACGGCAGGGAACTTCAAAAACCTCCACCGATACCGCGGGCCACCCGACCGCTAGGGTGACCCATAAACCACACAAAAAAAGAGGCGATACAAGCCGCCTCCGAGTCGTCGCCTACGACGCGTGAAACCGGTTCATCGCGGCCGACAGACCTTCTGTCACCGCGATCTGCAGCGCCTGACAGGCGCCTTGGACCATCGTGTTGACGCTCTGCACCTCGCCGGGAGCAAACGGCTCCAACACGTAGTCGACAGGATCGATCCCTGGTGCCGGGCGGCCGATCCCCACCTTCAGCCTCAGAAAATCGTCGGTTCCGAGGGTCTCGATGATCGACCGCACGCCATTGTGGCCCCCGGCCCCTCCTCGATGTTTGAAGCGCAACCGGCCCAACGCCAGATCGAGATCATCGTGCACCACGACCAAGGACTGAACGTCTCCGCCCGACTCCGCCAAGACGAACCGCACGGCAGCCCCGCTTCGGTTCATGAACGTCAGCGGCTCGGCCAGCCACAGATCCTCTGCCCCGACCACGCCTCGGCCAGCCAGTGCGTCGTTCCCGGTCCGGCGCAATCGAATGTGATGCGACGCCGCAAACGCCTCGACCACATGGAATCCGATGTTATGACGGGTTGCGGCATATTCCCGACCCGGATTGCCGAGCCCCACCACCATCTTCACCGCCCCACTCGCATCCCGCTATTTCGTTTTTCCTTCTTTCTTCTCTTCCTTACCCTTGACCTCCGCTTTCACCTCGGCCTTCGGAGCGGCACCGGCCTCCGTTTCTTCCTCCTTCTTCTTGGCTAACAACTCCGGTTCCTTCGTCTCCTTGGGGGTGGCGGTCAACAACTCAGCCAGTTTCTCTTCGGACATCGGCGTGGTCACCGAGACGACGACCAAACCCGGATCGTCCAGCAGGCGAATCCCCTGCCCTAACTGCAAATCCCGCACATGGATGGCATCCCCCTGCTTGAGCAGAGACGCGTCGACCTTCACCGCGTCCGGAATCAGCGACGGCAAGCATTCCACCTCAACCTCACGCAAGCCGTGCTGGACGACCCCACCTTCTTTCACCCCCAGTGGCGTCTCCCCGATGATCTCCACGTGGATCTTGAGGCGAATCGCACGGTCCAGGGCCACCTCGAATAAGTCGACGTGGAGCGGTTTTCCCGTCAGAGGGTCGTGCTGCACTTCCCGGAGAATCGCCAGGCGTTCGCCCTCATGTAACCCGGCTCCCGTCAGCTCGATCAACGTATTTTCTCCCGCGGCGGAATGCAGGAGCTTGGTCAGAGCCGTCGGGTCCAGACTCAGCAGGATTGAACGCCCGCCGCCGTAAAGGACGGCCGGAATGCGACCCGCCCTGCGCAGACTCCGCGCCGCCCCCTTGCCCGACTCCGTTCTCCGATCGACCGCCAATTCGATGCGTTGCATATCGTAGTTCCTTTCTTAGGATCCGGGGAAACGAGACGGGTCGCGTTCCCCGGCATTTTTTTAAACGAACAACGAACTCACCGATTCCTCTTCATGGATTCGCTTGATCGCCTCACCCAACAACGGCGCAACCGTAAGGGACACCAGTTTCCGACAGAGGTCTTCCTTCCCGTTCAGCGGCAGCGTGTTCGTGACGACCAGCGTGTCGATCGGGGAGTTGTTGATCCGCTCCAACGCCGGTCCCGACAGGACCGGGTGGGTGCAGCCGGCCAAAATCATCTTCGCGCCCTTGGCTTTGAGGGCGCTCGCCCCTTGCGTCACCGTCCCAGCCGTGTCGATCATATCGTCCAGCAACAGGACGTTACGGCGACTGACCTCCCCGATGATGTTCATCAGTTTGGCCTGGTTGGGACCTTCCCGTCGCTTATCAATGATCGCGAGGTTGGCTTTGAGGTGTTTGGCAAACGCGCGGGCGCGTTCCACCCCGCCCGCGTCCGGCGACACCACCACCAGATCATCCAGCCCCACCTGTTTGAAATGGTCGAGCAACACCGGGGTCGCGTAGAGATGATCGACCGGAATATTAAAAAACCCCTGGATCTGTCCCGCGTGAAGATCGATGGTCAACACCCGATGAGCACCGGCAGTCGCAATCAGATCGGCCACCAGTTTCGCCGTAATGGGCACCCGCGGCCGGTCTTTACGATCCTGTCGAGCATATCCGTAATAAGGCAGGACCGCCGTGATGCGATACGCGGACGCGCGTTTGAGCGCATCCAGCATGATCAACAACTCCATGATGTTCTTATTCACCGGGTCGGAGGCCGATTGCAGCAGGAACACGTCCATCCCGCGGACGTTTTCTTCGATTCGGACGAGGATTTCCCCGTCGCTGAAGGTCGCGACCGTCGCCTCACCCAGCGGGATGGACAGGTAATCGCAAATTTCCTGGGCCAGCGCCGGGTTCGAATTCCCGGTGAACAGCTTCAGTTCTCTCATCGTCGCCTCAACCGATCGTTGAGTGAAACACGCTCGGATTCAACACACACCGTCAACTCAGCTCGCAGCCTCGGCGCGGAAAGACGCGCCCGCGCTCCTTCGTCACCTGAGAGGACGCAGCCATTTCCTTCCGCGTCTCGGGCACCGTCCAGGTTGCGTGACACACGCGTGGATAGTTGGGGCGCCAGGATTCGAACCTGGGAATGGGAGATCCAAAGTCTCCTGACTTACCACTTGTCGACGCCCCAATCCCTCATGACTCGCCACGGCATGCGCCCAATCGTTCCGACCTCTGGATCGCACCGCACCCGCCGGGCCCCCTCTCTTCAACCCGGCTCACCACGGCATACGCCGGAGGAGCTTGACCACCCATCCCTTCCACGCGTGAGGAAGGCCGGCGTGCGCTCGAACGGCATGGACGCGGCTGGGGAACAATCCGAACACGGTTGGGCCGCTCCCGGACATCAGCACGACGCTCGCTCCGTCATCGCGGAGACGCTTTTTCATCTCATCGATCACCGGGTATTTCAAAACGGTCACCAATTCGAGGCTGTTCTCTACGGGACATGACACGAGGGCAGGAGCCCCAGGCAAGCGTGGTATTGTATCGACCGAGTCATGGTTTGTCAATCCAATTATTGCGGAGGAACCGACACGATCAGGCGCGGCGGGGGATGACCGCGCACCCGGAGCCCCCCGCGATGGGAGTGCCTCAAACGCCCAACGAGTGGAGACCGGGAAGCCGGGGTTGACCAGCACGGCCCAGGCTGAAGGACGCGGCTCCCCGGCCAATCGCGGCCGCGCGATGCGTCGCACGCGCTCGCCGCGACCGGTGACCCAGGCGGTCGGTCCCTGAAAGAAGAACGGCACGTCGCTGCCCAGCACAGCGCCCACCTCTGCGAGGCGGCTCCTCGGCCACCGCAGTTCCCAGAGCCGATTGAGCGCGATGAGCGTGGCGGCGGCATCGCTGCTGCCCCCACCGAGCCCGGCTCCAATCGGAATATGTTTGATCAAACGGATTGAGGCGCCAGCCGTGACTCCGGCTTGTTTCGCAAATGCCACAGCCGCGTCATAGACCAGGTTGCCCGAACCGGAGGGAAGATCGGCGCCCTGAACACGGATTTCGAAGCCTCGACGGCGAGGTCGAACAGACACGTCATCGTACAGACCGACCATCTGCATGACCGACTCGATGTCGTGGTAGCCGTCCGGCCTGCGCCCCACGACGCGCAGAAAGAGGTTGATCTTGGCCGGGGCTCGAAGGGAAATCATCCCGCGCTGAGGGCCACGACCAGCCTCACCGCGAGGGGAAGCATCGCCAGGCCGACTCCCACCGCGATGAATCGCCGCCGAAGCTTGACCTGGCGTTCGGTCCAGGCTCTCAGGCGGTCGTCAGGCTTTTCGGGAGGACGGGGACCAAGGACGCGATCATAGATCCGGCGAAGCGGGAAAAAGATGATCGAAAAATACACGAGCCACACACCGATCAAAACAAGCAAGTCAAGCAGCATAGGAACTCCCGCTGGGGGCTACCATAACGCAGCAGGAGGAGGAGAAGCAATCGTCAGGGGAACGAACCACCCTGAACGGCGTGCTTATTTGATCCCGTACTTATGGGCTCGGTATCGAAACGATCGAAAATTCAACCCAAGGAGCGCCGCAGCCTCTTTCTTGACCCCGTTCGCCCGTTGGAGGGCTTTCAGGAGGAGATCGCGTTCGATCCGGCCGATCAGGCTCTCAAGATCGAGACCTTCCAGCGGCAGCGCCATCGACAGCGCCTCGTCGGAGCCATGCGGCAGGCAGTCGCGGAAGTGCTCTGGACCGATGGTATCCTCGGACGTGAGCGCGACCACCCGTTCCATCACGTTCTCCAATTCCCGAACGTTCCCCTTCCATTCCTGCGCGCAGAGCAGGTCGAGCGCGGGCGGCAACACCCGCGTGATCGATTTGCCCAACTCGCGGTTGAATTTGCTCAAAAAGGCTTCAACCAGCAGCGGCACGTCCTCCGGCCGTTCCCGCAACGGCGGAATCCTGATCGGGATGACGTCCAGCCGATAGTAGAGATCTTCCCGGAAACGCCCTTCCGCAATCGCTTTCTCCAAGTCGCGGTTCGTGGCGGCCACGATTCGAACATCGATCTTCATATCGCGAGTTCCGCCAACGCGCCGAAACTCCTTTTCCTGGAGCACCCGGAGCAATTTGACCTGGATGCCCAACGGGGTATCACCGATTTCATCCAGAAAGATCGTGCCGTCGTTCGCGATCTCGAACAACCCTTCCTTATTGCTGATCGCACCGGTAAAGGAACCCTTCATGTGCCCGAACAATTCACTCTCGAGTAACGGTTCGGGCAGCGCGCTGCAATTGACCGTGACGAATGGACGATCACACCGCTTGCTGTTGTAGTGAATCGCCCGGGCAACGAGTTCCTTCCCTGTCCCGCTCTCGCCGAAGATCAAGACATTGCTGGTCGTATCCGCCACCTTTCTGATCAGGTCGAGCACCTTGGTCAATTTCTCGCTTCTCCCGATGATCTGATCAAAGGTCGAACGTTCGCGCACTTCCTGCTTCAGGCGGGCGTTCTCTGCAAGGAGTTGTTTTTTCTCCAACGCGTTCTTGACGAGAAGCTTCACCTCGTCGATCTTGAACGGTTTGGTGAGATAGTCGTATGCGCCTTCCTTCATGGCCTCGACCGCAGTCTCGGTCGACGCGAACGCGGTCATCATGAGAACGACGGTCGATGGGGAAGCGGCCTTGACGGCTTTGAGCACGTCGATGCCGCTGAGACCGGGCATTTTGACGTCCGAGATCACCGCGTCAAAAATTTCTTTCTCAATGGCGGCCAGGGCCTCTGCCCCATGGGCCGCCACCGTGACCGAATAGCCTTCCTTTTTGAGCACGATCGCCAAGAACTCGCGCATGCTCTTTTCATCGTCAACGATCAGAACTTTATACACGGTGTCTCCAGCCGAGCGTATCGAACACACTCCCCTGACGGTGTTGAATCAGCCTTGTCCTTAAGGTCTTGCGCCTCGTCTCCTACGGATATCCACGTGCATACCGCGCCGCGAATCCTCCGGCATCGCCCAAACCCTGAGGAGGAAGCATCCATTCCCGTTCCTTCCCGTGCGGCGTTCCGGCCGCGTCATAGGCCTCACCGGATGGGACCGTCACGATGACGCGGGTCCCTCGGTGCCACTCGCTCCGCACCTCGACGTCACCTCCATGTTCCTCGACGATACGGTGCACGATCGCCAATCCCAATCCGGACCCCCCGCTTTTCGTCGTGAAAAACGGCAAAAAGATGCGCCGAAGATCCTCCGGACGGATGCCCTCCCCGGTATCGCTGACCATTATTTCGGCCATACCGGCCTTTCCCGGTTCGGCCGGCTCGATCGTGCGCAGACCGACGGTTAGCCGGCCGCTGGACGGCATCGCTTGAAGCCCATTCAGCAAGAGATTCCAGACCACTTGTCGGAGCTGGTTTGCATCGGCTCTGACCCACAACTCCGAATCGAGGAACTCTTCCCGAATGTCCACCTCGACCCGGTAGTCGCGATGGGCCTTCAACAACGCCAGGGTTTCGCGGACCAACAACGTCAGATCGCACGAGCGTTTGTGCGCCGATGCCGGACGGGCATAGAGAAGGAACTGGCCGATCAGGCCGTTTAACCGCTCCGACTCGCGGACAGCGATCGCCATCAGCGCATGGTGCTCCCCCTCGGACTGAAAGTCTTGCTGTAAGACTTGCATCGCGCCGCTGATCGCGGCGAGCGGATTTCGAATCTCGTGGGCCAGGCCGGCCGCCAATTCTCCCACACTCGCCAACCGTTCGCGCTGGCGGACCGTCTCCTCCAACGCCTTGATCTCGGTCAAGTCCTGAAAGATCCCGATCATGCCGGTTGGGTCACCGTGCGGCTCTTTGAGCCATGAGAGGGTCATGCCCAAGAGGAGCCGTCCGCCATCGTGTCGGATGGTTTCCCGTTCGAACCGATACGGAATCCTCCGAGTCGACATCCCCGCATAAAATAACGGCCCGTCCGTCCAACCAAAGAGATCCCAACAGGGCCGACCCAACACGTCGGCACTCGACAGACCGAGGATCGAGTATCCAGCGTGGTTGAACGACGTCACGCGACCGGCAAGATCAGCGGTAAACAAGCCGCTGCTCATGCTTTGCACGATGTTTTCATGAAACGCCGAGAGCGCGCGAAATCCGCTCTCCCGCTCGGCCAATCGCTCGGTGGCGGTCGCTGCGACCGCCACCAAATGATTGCTCAAAAGAAAAACGGCTAAGAACGCCAAGACGTTGAGGATGACGGGCAGGAAGACCTGACGTTCGTCCCACCACATCGCAGTAAGCCCGCTGGACGTGAGGCGTCCCCACGCCAGTGCGGCATAGATGGCGCCGGCAAGGGCCGTCGTGCCCAGACCACCGGTTCCGCCCAGAACCATCGTGCCCGCGATGATGACCAGCGGATAGAGGAAAGTAAACGGGCTTTCGACACCGCCGGTCGTCGCCACAACGGTGGTGATACAGGCAAGATCACCTGTGAGCTGGATCGCCGCGAACCAGCCGCTCCATCGCGCCCCCATCCACTTGAGTGCGAGGGCGTAGACAATCGTCAGTCCGTACGTCCCGATGATGAGGAAGGAGAAGAGGGCATGGGCACCGTGACCGCGGGACCCCGTCTCTAACGCCAAGAAGAGGCCCAAAAATACGGTCACGACGACAACACGGAGACCGATTAACCATCTGAGCTTCGCGTGGATCGTCTCCACCGCCGCGCCACCCCTGGGTTAGCCGACGACGGACCCCATTTGGAAAATCGGCAGATACATCGCAATCACGATGAAGCCGATCACGATTCCAAGGAAGACCATTAGCATGGGCTCGAGCAACGATGTGAGGGCGGCGACCGCAGAGTCGACCTCGTCATCGTAGAAATCGGCGATCTTGGAGAGCATGGCATCGAGGGCACCCGTCGTTTCGCCCACCGCGATCATCTGGATCACCATCGGAGGGAAGACGTTTGACTGGCCGAGGGGTTCCGACACGGTTTTCCCCTCGCTGATGCTTTGGCGAGCCGTCATCAGCGCCTCCTCCACCGTTTTGTTTCCGGAGGTCTTGGCGACAATATTTAGGCCGTCGAGAATGGGAACCCCGCTGGAAATGAGGGTGCCCAGCGTCCGCGTGAATTTCGCGACTGCGGCCTTCCGAATCAAGTCCCCGAGGACCGGAACCCTCAGCGCGTGTTTATCGATGAGCTTGCGGCCCCCGGGGGTTCCGTAGAACCGTTTGATGCCGTATCCACAGGCGCCACCCGCTATCACAATGAAAATAATGTTGGACTTCATAAAATCACTGGCGGCCACGACGATTCGGGTCGGCAGCGGCAAGACGCCGCCGAAATCGGAAAACATCGACGCGAAAATGGGGATCACCCAGACCATCAGCACGCCGATGACGATCACGGCGACGCTGACGATCACTCCCGGGTACACCATGGCGGACTTGACCTCTTTCTTGAGTTTCATCGCCTTTTCGATGTGCTTGGCGAGTCGATTCAAGATCGTATCGAGGATGCCGCCCGCTTCGCCGGCCGCCACCATGTTGACGTAGAGATCATCGAAGACCTTGGGGAATTTCCGCAACGCATCGGCGTAGGTCGCCCCGGATTCCACGTCGGCTCGGACCAAGCCGATCGTCTTAGCCAAGGTTTTGTTTTCGGTCTGGTTGGAGAGGATCTCGAGGCACTGGACCAGAGGAAGACCCGCGTCGATCATCGTCGAGAACTGGCGAGTGAAAATCACGATGTCTTTGTCCCCGACGCCGCCGCCGAATCCGAGGAAGCCCGACTTGCTGCGTTCAGCGGCTTTGGGCTGCACCGAGGTCGCGAGGATATTCTGCTTTCGCAGCTGGGCGATGACCTCTTCTCGGGTCTTCGCCACCAACTCGCCTTTTTGGGCCTCCCCTTGACGGGTTCGGCCACTCCACACAAACGTCGTTGCCATCGGCGCCTCCCTCTGGCTCAGCGTCCTGCTATTTCACCGACCCGACGCGTCGAGCCGCCGGCGTGAGACCGCCCCGATCCATCATCGAGAGCAGCTCCTCGGGCACGCTCGAACGCGTTAAGGCTTCTTCGTAACTGATCTGCCGTTTCGTATAGAGCTCGTAGAGCGATTGATTCATCGTCTGCATCCCGAACTTGTTCTGTCCGGTCTGCATCGTCGAATAAATCTGGTGCACCTTATCCTCGCGAATGAGATTCCGAATGGCCGGATTGGGAACCATCACTTCCATGGCCATCACCCGGCCTTGGGCGTTGATCTTCGGCACAAGCTGTTGCGAGAGCACGCCTTCCAAGACGAACGACAGTTGCGCACGGACCTGCGGTTGTTGATGCGGAGGAAAGACGTCCACGATACGGTTGATGGTTTGCGCGCAGCTATTCGTGTGCAAGGTGGCCAGCGTCAAATGGCCGGTTTCGGCAATCGTCAACGCCGCTTCGATGGTCTCGAGGTCGCGCATCTCGCCGATCAACACCACGTCCGGGTCTTGCCGAAGGATGTATTTCAATGCGGCCTTGAACGTTTTAGTGTCCGAGGTCACCTCCCGCTGATTCACCAACGATGATTTGTGCGGGTGCAGAAACTCGATAGGGTCTTCGATGGTCATGATATGGTCGTGACGCTCGGTGTTGATCTTGTCGATCATGGCCGCCAACGTCGTCGATTTTCCGCTCCCCGTCGGACCGGTGACCAAAATCAGGCCGCGTGGTCGTTTGAGCAACTCGCCGACCACCGGGGGCAGTCCCAATTCCTCGATCGTTTTGGTCTGCACCGGAATCACGCGAATCGCCGCGGCGGCGGCCCCGCGCTGGGTGAAGACATTGGCGCGAAAACGGCTCAACCCTTTTAAGCCGAATGAGAGATCGAGTTCATTCTCTTCCTCGTAGCGATGCTTTTGGGCATCGGTCAGCACGCTGTAGATCAACTGTTTGGTTTCCGCCGGGCCCAATACGGGATAATTCATGGGTGTCAGGTGGCCGTTGAGGCGCATCTGCGGCGGACAGCCGGTCGTGATGTGGAGATCCGAGGCGCCTTTTTCGATCATCTGCTGCAAGAGCTGATAGAGATTCGACATCTGTTGCGACCCTCCGTGTCACACGCGTGAACAGACCCTTAGTCGGCGAACGTTGTGCCGACGACTTCCTCTACCGTCGTCAATCCCTCACGCACCTTTTGCAATCCGCTCATCCGCAACGTCCTCATGCCCAACTCGATCGCCTTCCGTTTGATCTCGTCGGCGGTTCCTCCCTGAAGGATCAGTTCCCTGATGCCCTCTCCGACGGGCATGACCTCATAGAGGGCCACTCGGCCTTTGTAGCCGCTGGAGGAGCAGGTTGGACATCCCTTCCCGTGGAGACATTTCAGGGAGCCCACGTCGGCGGGAGCGAACCCAGCACTCACGAGCGTCGGCTCCGGAATCTTGACCTCTTCTTTACACTGAACGCAGATCCGCCTGACCAAGCGCTGTGCCAGGATCAAGACCACCGACGACGCCACCATGAACGGCTCGATCCCCATATTCAACAGACGATTGATCGTGCTGGGCGCGTCATTGGTATGAAGGGTGGAGAGCACCAGGTGGCCGGTGAGCGCGGCCTTCACGGCGATTTCGGCCGTCTCATAGTCACGGATTTCTCCCACCATCACCACATCGGGGTCCTGCCGAAGAAAAGAACGGAGTGCGGCCGCGAAATTGAGCCCGATATCGTCTTTCATCTGGACCTGATTGATCCCCATCAGGTTGTACTCCACCGGGTCCTCGGCGGTCATGATGTTGATGTCGGGCTGATTGATCTGCTGTAAGGCTGAATACAAGGTCGTCGATTTTCCGCTCCCGGTCGGACCGGTCACCAACACCATCCCGTAAGGACTATTGATGGCCTTCATGAAATCATCGAGCGCCGCGGTTTCAAAACCCATTTTGGTCAGATCGAGCGAGAGATTGCTCTTGTCCAAAATACGCATCACCACTTTTTCCCCGAAGAGACAGGGAAGCACCGAGACACGAAAATCCACATCTCGCTTCTTCCCCAGCTTGAGTTTGATCCTGCCGTCTTGGGGAAGTCGGCGTTCCGCGATGTCCAATTTCGACATGATCTTGACCCGGGAAATCGCGGCGTTGCGAATCTTCAGGGGAAGGTTCATCACCGTCTTCAGCGAGCCGTCCACTCGGAATCGAACCCGAAACGCGGTTTCGAACGGCTCCATGTGGATATCGCTGGCGCCGACCTTGATGGCATTGATCAAGAGCCCGTTGACCAGTTTGATGATGGGCGCTTCGATATTGGCGTCGCCGCTCTCGTCCTTCTGCTCCTCGACGACATCGACGTTGTCCAGCGCGTCTCCGACGATGTGATCGAAGTCCTCCACGTCGACCGTCGGTCCTTCATCGATCCCGGACGTATCGTCTCCGGCCATATCATCGACGGTATAGTCCTTCGCATCCAGCATCATCGCCCGTTCCGGTTTAGCGGGCTCGGCTGGCTGGCCGTACGCCGTCTGGATCGCGGCCACGATAGCCGATTCGCTCGCCACCACCGGGTCAATCGTGTATCCCGTCAGAAACTTGATGTCGTCCAGCGCAAAGACGTCGCTGGGGTCGGCCATCGCCAAGGTGATGACGGAACCGGCTCGCTTGAGTGGAAGCACCCGATACTTTTTAATGGTCTCGGCCGGAATCAGTTTCACGAGCGCAGGGTCAACCGCCATTTGGGAAAGATCGACCGCCGGGATCCCGAATTGTTGACTGAGAAAGTTCAGGAGTTTCCCTTCCTCAAGAAACCCCATGCGGACCAGGATACTGCCGAGCCGTCCCCCGTTCTTTTTCTGAGCGATGATGCCCCGTTGGAGCTGCTCTTCGGAGACCAGTTGGGCCGCAACGAGTAAGCGCCCCAGTTTCTCATTCGCGATCGCAGAGGGAGGTGTCGGCGGCATCGGTCCGTCAGGTTAAGGTTGCGGGAAATATCGCGGCGCCCGTCCGAGAACGCCGTCCCCGCTCCGCGTACGCCGCACAACTCCCTGAAGCCCGGGAGAGGTGCGTCTTTCGCCATACGTGAGGGATGCGGTCACCGGAATTTTTCAGCAAACGTCGCGCCAAAGCGGACGAAAGTGTAGTCGAGGGGGTGGACTTTGTCAAAAAACGAGGCCGGACAAACGGCGGCATTCCGTCTCACGACGGGCTGGAAAGGGTTGCCACGGTTGGCCAATACCGGAACGATCACCGACGACCACCGTCAACGACGGGAGATCAGCCGAGCAGCGCCCTTCGCATGACGTCTATCGGCGCTCGTCGGCCCGTCCAAATCGTAAACGCCAGCGCCCCTTGGTGAACGAGCATCCCCAGACCGGCTGCGTGGCGCGCCCCCACTTGTTCAGCGATTCGCAACAAGGACGTCGGACCCGGGTAGACGAGGTCGTACACCGCGAGGGAACGATTGAGCCACTCCGCCGGGACCGGAGAGGGATCGTTCATGTTCATACCCATCGGCGTCGCCTGAATCACTCCACGGAAGTCGCGGCTCGGCGGCAAGGCCCGAATCGACGTCGCGACCGACCAATCGAGGGAAGAAAACATGCGGCGGAAGCGACCCGCCAGATGGCGGGCCTTGGAGACGGAACGATTGGCAATCGTCACGGCCCGTGCCCCCCCAAGCGCCAAACCGACGATCACGGCTCGGGCCGCTCCACCGGCACCGAGCACCAGGAACCGCCCTCCCCGGATGGAGACACCGGTGTCCTCTTGGAAAGCCCGTAGGAATCCCCGCGCGTCTGTGTTGTAACCGACCAAACGCCCCTCGCGCTGGTGGATGGTGTTCACGGCTCCGATCAACCGCGCCTCGGTCGACAGCTCATCCAGATACGAGACCACGCGCTCTTTGTGCGGAATCGTCACGTTGGCCCCGGCAATCCCCAGGGCGGCCAACCCACGAACCGCAAGTCGCAGGGCACTTGGCCGCACGGGGAAGGGGACGTAACAGTAATCTAATCCCAGCGCGGCAAACGCCGCGTTATGCATCTGCGGTGAGCGACTGTGGCCGACGGGATCGCCCAGAATCGCCACCACTCGGGTGGCGCCACTCACTGGGAACGGCTGCGGCCCGTGACGAGACCGACCCCTCATCCGATCACCTCGCCGCCACCCAACATCCGGATGCCTCGAAACATGTAGTGCAACCCGGAGGCGATCGTCAGCCCCAACGTCGCCGTCAGCACGATCCCCACCAATCGAGGAGCCATCGGAGTCGTACTCCCGAGAAGGGCCACGACCACGTACGACAACTGCGCAACCGTCGTCGCTTTTCCGATGAATGTCGGGATGATATTGACCCGCTCCCGCAGTAAATGAACGACCAAGGTCCCAATACTGATAATCACATCGCGGCTGACGACGATGATCGTCACCCAAATCGGAATGATCCCCACGATCGACAACACCACAAAGGCCGTCACAAGAAGGAGTTTATCCGCCAAGGGATCCAGGTACCGGCCCAGAGTCGTCCGCTGGTTGAGCACCCGGGCGATCGTTCCATCCAGCGCATCTGTCAGCCCCGCCCCCACGAAGACGAGCAGCGCCCAAACCGGATATCCATAGACGATCAGATCAACAAAAATCGGAACCAACAGGATTCGAACAACGGTCAGCAGATTCGGAATATTCATCGCGCCGCCCAAGGACTCCTTACTCATCGCGTTCCTGTCCTGGAAGCAACCAGCGACTCACATCATATGGGGACACCCTGTGTTGCAGCAGGTTGAGCCCCCTCTCTGGCAAAGGACTCAGAGCGACGGACGACGCGTTGGGACATTGTGAGGCCACGTATTCCCACATCGTATCAAAGTCCCGTGCGGACCAACAACACTCGATGGAGGGACGGACAACCTCCGCCGCGAACACCCCTTGCGAGGCCCTCCTGAACTGGCTATAATGCGGCTCTGGCGCGACCATTCGACACACGTGCGGTGAGGAGAGTCTGCGATGTTAATGGAAATCCACCAGGTAGAAGGCTTTGATCCCCAGCGGCGATCGTTCAATCGCAACGCCGAGATTCATCGAAGCGATCAGGGGCTGTTCGGCCGATTTCATTACGAGGGACTTCGCATAGAGACCGGAACCCATTTTGAGGTCCATCTGGTCCTGGCCGATCTCGTTGACCGCCTCCAAGAGCTCGGGTTCACCCAGATCCGGTCACGAGTCAATTTCAAGGGATCCCGTTATCTAGCCGAGCGCCATCCCTGGGTTGATTATCCAGACAAGGTGGCTCGGTAGCTCGAAGCAGAGCATCCCCGGCCCGCTCCCTTCCTACCTTCTGCGGGGACCAGCCGTCGTTTCTTCCTCCCCGCGAACGGGGTCGACGGCAATATCGAGGCTCTTTTCTATCCCTTTGAGGAAACCCTTGAACTGTTCCACCAACTCGATCTGTCGACGCCGCCACGTGATGACATCCTGTTCGATGGACGCGCGTTCTTCCCGCGCCTTGCGGGTGAGATTGTCGGCCGCGACTTCCGCTTCTCGGACGCGGAGCTCCGCTTCTCGCTGGGCCTGACGCTTCATGTCGTCAACCATCCGCTCCGCAGAGACGAGCGTTTGACTGAGCAGGTCCTCCTTCCGCTTGAGTTCATCCAGCGCCGCTGCGAGCGCCTCGATACGATCCTTCGCGTCCCGATTCTCTTTGGTTAATTCCTCGAACGAATCGGACAAACCCGCCAAGAACTCATCCACCTCGCGTCGATCATACCCCCGGAACGCCGTTCGGAAACCGATCTGCTGAATGTCGACTGGAGTCACCTTCATATCGATCCTCCTTCCATCCTCTCCGTGCGACGGAGAGTCGTCCCCACATTCTAAGGTGCCGAGCCTCGGACCTTACTGAAGCCGCAGCGCCACTTGCTGAAGCGTCGCCACCAAGAACCGTTGGAGAAAGACGATGACCAAAATCACGACCAGAGGCGAAAGGTCGATGCCCAGTCCGTAGCCTCCGAGGGCCCGCCTGACCGGATAGAGGACCGGTTCGGTCACCTTGTACAGAAATTGCACGATGGGATTGTACGGATCAGGATTGACCCACGACAAAAACGCCCGAATGATGAGCACCCACATATAGAACGTGAGGGCCATATCGACCACCGTCGCCACCGCCGAAAGAAAATTCCCCGCTATGAACATACGCGCTCCCAGTCGGACGAGTTTCCGTTGTCGCCGTGACCCCGCGGTCCCGAACGGGCCAGTTGAAGGGATCGCCCGCTACCCCGGTGGGCCATCCCGCACACCGTTCCTCGCACCGAAGATCGCCCTCCCCACTCGAACCATTGTGGCCCCCTCGGCCACCGCGACCTCGAAGTCATCGCTCATCCCCATGGAGTATTCCGCCATCTTCACGCCCGGGACCTTGGTTTCCACCATCTGTCCCAGTCTGCGCAGCTCCTGGAAGTAGGATCGTGACGCCTCCGGATCCGCCGAGGCAGGGGGAATCGTCATCAGGCCCTCGACCTGCACATGGGGATGTCGCGCCAATTCTTCGATGAGTGGTAACAACGCCGAGGGAGCGACCCCCCCTTTTTGTGGCTCGTGGCCGACGTTGACCTGAACCAGCACCCGCTGACGCATACCGGCGGCGGCCGCCGCCGTTTCAATCGCCTGGCCGAGCCGCGGCGTGTCCACCGAATGGATCACGTCAAACCGGCCGACCGCCATGCGCACCTTATTCGTCTGCAAACGCCCAATCAGATGCCACACCCAGGAAACCGTTTCTCCTCGCTCGTGCGGCTGATGCCCTGGGCTGTCTGATTCCGGTGCGGCACGGTCCATCTTGTCCAGAGCTTCCTGGACACGGTTCTCTCCGAAGTCCCTGACGCCAGCGGCGACCGCGGGAACGATTGCCGACATCTCTACCCCTTTTGTCACGGCGATCAATCTGATGGACGCCGGATTCCGACCGCTGCGCTCCGCCGCCCGCGCGATCCGATACCGCACATCGGCGATACGTTGGGAGAGATCGGGAGCACTCATCGGCTGGTCGACTATGGCACCCGAACTACGCTCAACATTCCCTTCGGCGAACGGCCCTCACGGCGATAGGAGGAAAACAGGTCGGCCTCACAGCGCGTGCACAAATCGACCGTGTGGAGACGATCCGCCTCCACGCCGCGCTCCTCCAGTTGATCTCGAATAAACGCCCGGAGGTTGAAATGCCCCTTGCCGTCCGAGAGCCGCTCGACCCAGCGCTGCCAGCCGGGAAATCGCGTCTCCAAGAGATCGAGGACCGCCCGTCCCACCTCAAAACAGCACACACCGATGTGCGGACCGATGGCGGCTTCAAGCCGCTTCGTCCGGGAACCGAAGCGGGTCGTCAGGCAGTCCATCGTGGTCGTCGCGATCCCCATCAGCGCCCCGCGCCACCCCGCGTGCACCGCGGCCACCACGCGGTGATCCGGATCGTAAAACAACAAGGGCACGCAATCGGCCGTCGAGACACCGATCCACCCCCCGGAGCCGGCGGTAGCCAGCGCGTCGGCATCGGCGGCGGACACCTCCGACTGGAGGGTCCTCCAATCGCGGTGAGCGTCATCCACGATCAGGATGCCATCCTTATGGACTTGGCTCGCGGTGACGACCGGAACGCCGTCGATCGTCCGGTTCGCCTTCGACAGAAACGTCTTGGTCCCGAATCGGTGCGGCGCGCCGAACCCCGGCGCCACCAGCCAGGCCCCGGCCGGTCCTCGCTCGACACAATGCGATGGCGCTCGTCTCATTCCGGTTAATCCAACTGTTTCCGCAGAAACGTAGGGACGTCCCATTCGTCCTCAGTCAACCCATCTCGGGATTTTACCGCGGCCGACCTGCGTATGGCCGGCTCGCCCTCATGCGAGGCGCCTCGCGGCGAGACGAGACCGAGCGGGGCGGAGAACGCCGGAACGACCGCCGCCTCGGATGAAGACGCGGTGCGCCGGTCGCTCGGGGCATCAAAGCCGGTCGCGATCACGGTCACGAGCACTTCGTCCTGCAACTGATCGTTGATCACGGAGCCAAAGATGATGTTCGCGTCCGGATCAGCCGCCTCCTGAACGATCGAGGAGGCTTCGGTGACCTCGTGCAAAGACAGGTCAGGCCCCCCGGAAATGTTGATCAACACGCCCCGGGCGCCCTGAATCGATCCGTCTTCCAACAGGGGGCTGGCGATCGCTCGTTGCGCCGCCTCCACCGCGCGGTGTTCGCCTCGTGCTCGGCCCATCCCCATGACGGCGCGCCCCATGTGGGTCATGATCGCTCGGACGTCGGCGAAATCGACGTTCACGAGTCCCGGAATCGTAATGACATCGGCAATTCCCTGCACCCCTTGGCGCAAGATATCATCGGCAACGGCAAAGGCGCGTGTCAAGGGGGTGCCCTTCTCAACCACGCTGAGCAGACGCTGATTGGGGATCACCAGCAGCGTGTCGCACGCGGTCTTCAGTTCCCGGACGCCTTCCTCGGCTTGTTTCATACGGCGGGCGCCTTCAAAGACAAACGGCTTGGTGACCACGGCCACCGTTAAAGCGCCGATCTCTTTGGCCACTTCGGCAATCACTGGCGCGGCGCCTGTTCCGGTTCCGCCCCCCATCCCGGCGGTGATGAAGACCATATCAGCACCGGCCAGCACCTCGCGAATCCGGTCCGCGTCTTCGAGCGCGGCGTCCTTTCCGATTTGGGGGTTGGCGCCCGCACCCAGCCCTTTGGTCAGGCGCGCCCCCAACTGGATCTTGGTCGGTGCTGGCGACGATCGCAAGACCTGAAGATCGGTGTTGGCCACCACGAACTCCACTTGGCCCAGGCCGCTTGCGATCATCGTTTTGATCGCGTTGCACCCTCCCCCCCCGACCCCCAACACGATGATCTTGGCCGGCATCGCGTCCTGCGCTTCTTCCTCGAATAAGAACATGCTCTCCCCCTCCCTTCCCCGTAAAGCGGGCTGCGCAACGTCGGGCCGGTTTTTAGACCCGCGGCTGCGAGATGTCGTTGACCTCCGTCCGCCCCGTGCTCCCATTTAGAAGAACTCCTGCGCCCAGTCCTTCATCCGCTTGACCGCTCGTTGCATCACCCCGTTGGCGTTGCGCTGGAGGCGCAACGGCTCGCGATTCTTGGCGCCATAGAGGATCAATCCCACGCCGGTGGCATACATGGGGCTGTTCACGATATCGACGAGCCCTCCGACGTCGGTCGGTGCGCCGCGGCGTACCGGAAGGTCCATCACCCGTTCCGCGAGCTCCGCCATGCCGTCGAGGATCGAGGTCCCGCCGGTGATGACCACGCCGGCCGCGACGCGCTCGTCGTACCCCATCTTCCGCAGGTCTTGCGCCACCAGCGAAAAGATTTCCTCGGCGCGAGGCTCGATGATCTCGGACAGGAGTTGCCGCGACAGCACGCGAGGGGGGCGCCCCCCCATGCTCGGCACCTCGATCGTCTCGTTGTCGCGCACCATCGAGGTCGAGGCGCATCCATATCGGATCTTGATTTTTTCGGCTTCGTACGCGGGAGTCCGAAGCCCCACCGCAATGTCGTTGGTGACGTGATTGCCCCCGATCCCGAGCACCGCCGTGTGCCAGACGCTGTTGTCCACGATGGTCGCGAGGTCCGTCGTTCCCCCGCCGATGTCGACCATCGCCACGCCGAGTTCGCGCTCCTCCGGCGTCAGGACCGCTTCGCTGGATGCCAACGGTTGGAGGATGAGGTCCACGACCTCGAGCCCTGCCCGGTTGATGGAGCGAACGATGTTCTGGGCCGAGGTTACGGCACCGGTGATGATGTGCACTTCGACCTCCAGGCGGGTACCGAACATGCCGATGGGATCCTTGATCCCTTCTTGGTCGTCGACCGCGAATCCCCGAGGCAGGACGTGCAGGATCTCGCGGTCCATCGGAATCGCCACGGCTTTCGCCGCCTCCACGACCCGTTTCACGTCCGCCGCGGTCACCTCGCGGTTTTTGATCGCGATCACCCCGCGGCTGTTGAACCCCTTGATGTGGGAACCGGCGATACCGGTATACACCGAATTGATCTCCACGCCCGCCATCAACTCGGCCTCTTCCACGGCTTTCTTGATCGATTCGATGGTGCTCTCGACGTTCACCACCACGCCCTTCCGCAGCCCCCGCGACGGGTGGGTCCCGATGCCGATGATCTTGACGTGCGGACGTTCGCCGGGCAACGCGCCGCTGGACACCTCACCGACGATCGCACAAATTTTGGTCGTGCCCACGTCCAACCCGACAATGATGTGGTCTCGCTTTGCCACGCTGTCCTCCTACCTCGCTTGCGTAGCGCAACGCAGGCGCGCCTTACCGCGCCGAGGCTGCGAGGCGCTGTTGACCTTCTCCCCGCCGGTTACGCCGACCCGGTGGACGTTGATCACCCTTACAATCCTTCCCCGGATGCCACGACCACGCGGTCGCGAAAACGCAGATCGACCACTCGGACACCGGGAGCCCTGGCATTCAGGTCGGCGCGCACGGCCGCGTATCGCTGCCACTTGACGGCGTAGTCTCCTTGCCCGAACCGTACGCGCGAGCCGCCAGGGATGATCACCACGGGATCCCGTGGCAACGTCACGTCGACGACGAGGTCCTCGGCTCGGAGATCAGAATGGACCATGGCGCGGAACCCGTTGAGCACCGCGGCGGCGGTCGCCAGACTCTCGGGGTGCTTCTCCGACGCCCCCACGATCATCGGGAGCCCGCGGTCGAGCGGCGTCGCCTCGAGCACCACGCCGTCCGGATCGGTCAACATGTATCCGCGGCCGATCCTCGCCAACGCCGCCGGAATCCGTTCCTCAACGTCGATGACGAGCGTGCCGGGAATCCGTTTGTGGACCGCGGCCGATTTAATCCACGGGTGGCGTTCGAGGCGCGACACGATGGGCCCGGCCTCGACCTCCCAGAGACGAATGCCTTCCGGGACGTTCGCCCATTCACGCACGTCGGTCTCGGCAAGCCGTCCCACGCCGCGTACCTCGATCCGGTCGACGGTGTCCCACTCCAGCTCGCTCCATGCAAGCGGCCACCAGCCGAGCGCCCACACCGCCGCCGCGGCTCCGCCGCCGATCGCGACGACCCCCACCGCCCAGGCCGCGTAGACCAAGCGGCCCTTTCGCCTTATCCGAGTCACCTCCCGCGTCCCCGAGCGGCCGTCACGATCGCCTCCACCAAATCGTCAAACGCGATCCCGACCCCCCGCGCGATGTCGGGGAGCAAACTGGTCTCGGTCAGACCGGGCAAGGTGTTGACCTCGAGGACGTAGGGAGTGCCGATCTCGTCGACCAGGCAGTCCACCCGGCCGTACCCTTCGCACCCCAGCGCGCGAAACGCCGCCAGCGCCACCTCCAGGGTCCGGCGGTTGACCTCTGGCGTCAGCGGGGCCGGGAAAATATGCTCGGACATTCCGGGAGTATATTTCGCGACGTAGTCGTAAAACGCGGTCTTGGGCCGGATCTCGATCGCGCCCAACGCCCGTTGGCCCAGAATGCCGACCTGAATTTCCTTCCCGGCGATATAGGCCTCGATCAAGACCCGCCGGTCGTAACCGAACGCCTGATCCAGCGCGGCGGGCAACGCCGACGCCTGAGACACGATGCTCACCCCCACGCTCGACCCTTCCCCATTGGGTTTTACGACGAGTGGAAAGGGAAACGGCAGCGGGGGAATGGCCGCGTGTCGCGTCACCAGCACGTACCGCGGCACCGGGAGCCCCGCCGCTTCGAAGAGCCGACGAGAGACGACCTTGTCCATCCCCAGCGCGCTCGCCAACACGCTCGACCCGGTATAGGGAATCCCCAAGACCTCCAGCATCCCTTGAATCGCGCCATCCTCCCCGAGTCGCCCGTGCAACGCAATGAACGCCAACTGGATTCGCTCATGCGCCACGCGTTCGGCCACGGTCGCATCCACATCGATGGCCACCACGTCGTACCCCTTGCGCCCGAGTGCCGCCAACACGGCCGCCCCGGTTTTGAGCGAGACGTCGCGCTCGGCCGAGGTCCCGCCCATCAAGACCCCGACCCGCAAAGACGCGCTCATGCCCGCCCCACGATCTTCACCTCGAGCTCCAGCGTAATACCTCGTTCGCGCTCGACCCGTCGTCCGACGTGCCGGATCAGCGCCGTGAGATCTTTCGCGGTCCCTCCGCCGGTATTGACCATGAAGTTGGCGTGACGCTCCGACACCTGTACGCCCCCGATCCGATACCCTTTCAACCCCAGTCCGTCGATCAGACGACCCGCCGACTGCTTCGGTGGATTCTTGAAAATGCAGCCCGCGTTCGGGAGGTGCAGCGGCTGGGTCTGGCGGCGGTAGGACAGGATGGCCTGCATCCGCTCCTCGATCCCCTCCTTGGGCTGCGCCCGGAGTGCGACCGTACCGCCGAGGAGGATGCCCGGCGGCAGGCGCGAGCCCCGGTAACGAAACCCCAGACGGGAGGCGGCGATGTCTTGAACAGTGCCCTCCGGCGTCATGAGCCGGACACTCTCCAGCACGTCCGCGATCTCCCCATCCTGCGTGCCCGCGTTCATCACGATCGCTCCACCGACGGTCCCGGGAATCCCAACCGCGAATTCGAGACCCGCCAGCCCCTGATCCTTCGCGGCATGCGACAAGGTCGGGAACGGCACGCCAGCCTCCGCGTACAGCCGAGTCGGACCCAACGATCGAACCGTTTTGAATCGATCGAGGCGGATGACCACACCGGCGAGGCCGCCGTCCCGCACCACGACGTTCGTCCCCCCCAGGACGAAGACCGGGGCTCTTGCGCCCCGCGCGACACCCAACACCGCGCGCAGATCGTCCTCATCGGCGGGAATCACCAGGACATCCGCGGGCCCGCCGATTTTCATCGAGGTGTAGCGCGCCAGTCCTTCGTCGAAGCGTACTTCGCCGCGCACGTCGTGAAGACGCTCCCGGAGGTCCGAGCGAGCCGCCGTCGCCGACAGGCTCATAGACGCTCCAGTAACGCGGGGCCGACCTTCCACACGTCGCCCGCGCCCAGCGTGATCACCATGTCCCCGGGTCGGACCGCCTTGGCCACTCGCTCGATCACCGCGTCGCGGCCCTCCACGTATGTCGCGTCGCGGTGTCCGTGTTCGCGGATCGCCGCGGCCAGCGCGCGAGCGGTCATCCCTTCGATCGGCGGTTCGCCCGCGGGGTAGATATCGGTCACCATCAACACGTCGGCCTGGTAAAAGGCCGTGCAGAATTCGGCGAACAGATCCCGTGTTCGGGTATACCGATGCGGCTGGAACACGACCACCAGCCGGCGGCCCCAGCCTTCTTTCGCGCCCGCGAGGGTGGCCATGATCTCGGTAGGATGGTGGCCGTAGTCGTCGACGACCATCACTCCGCCCGCCTCGCCCCGGATTTGGAACCGTCGTTCAACCCCCGAAAACTGAGCAAGGCCTTCGCGGATCGCGTCGATCGGCAGATCCAGCTCCAAACCGACGAGGATGGCGGCCATCGCGTTCGAGACGTTGTGAGAGCCCGGCACCGCGAGAGAAAACCGTCCCAGGTCGACGCCGCCCAGCGTTGCCATGAATTGCGCGCCTTTGGGGCCGAACTCGACGTCGTGAGCGGTGAGATCGGCCTGCGGAGTTCGGCCGTACGTGCGGTAGCGCTTCTCGATGCGCGGAATCAGCGACTGAAGGTGCGGCTCGTCAAGACACAACACGGCGGTCCCATAAAACGGGACCTTGTTGACGAAATCCAGAAACGCACGCTTGATCCCGTCCAGGTCTCCGTAGTGATCGAGATGCTCCCGATCGATGTTCGTCACCACCGCGATGGTGGGTGAGAGTTTCAAAAATGAGCCGTCGCTTTCGTCGGCTTCCGCCACCAGGAACTCGCCCTGCCCCAACTTGGCCGGCCCGCCGAATCGGTTGAGCTTTCCGCCGATCACCGCGGTGGGGTCGAGGCCGCCGTGCGCCAGGACGGTCGCAATCATCGAGGTGGTGGTCGTCTTCCCGTGCGCCCCGGCCACGGCGATTCCGTATTTGAGGCGCATCAGCTCCGCCAACATCTCCGCGCGCGGGATGACCGGAATCATGCGCTCGCGCGCTGCGACCACTTCCACGTTGACGGACGACACGGCCGACGACACCACCACGACCTGCGCCCCTTCGACCTGGGCCGCGCGATGGCCGATAAAGATCGTCCCCCCCAGCGCTTCCAGGCGTCGGGTCGTCTCCGATGCGGCCAGGTCGGATCCGCTGACCCGATAGCCGAGCGTGAGCAGCACTTCCGCGATGCCGCTCATCCCCGAGCCTCCGATTCCGACGAAGTGCAGCCGTTGGATCTTCTTAAACACGAACGGGCCTCATCCCTCGACCAACGCCAGACAGCGGGCCGCGATCGTTTCGCAGGCGCCCGGACGCCCCAGCCTTCGGCTCGCCGCGGCCATCGCGGCGAGATGCCTGCGGTCGGAAAGCAGGGTGACGATGGTTCCCCCCAATCGGTCGCCGGTCAGATCCCGGTCCTCAATCATGTCCGCCGCACCCGCGGCGACCAGGGCGCGCGCATTCCGCTCCTGGTGGCCATGCGCGGCGTGCGGGTAGGGGACCAGGATCGAAGGACGCCCGCAGGCGGTGATTTCGGCGACGCTCGTCGCGCCCGCACGGGCCACGACCAAGGCCGCCCCGGCGTAGGCCGACGCCATATCATCCACGTAGGGTTCGACCTTCGCGTGTACGTTCGCGGCAGCATACGCAGCCTGGGTTCGCGCGTGGTCGTGCACACCCGTCTGATGAATGACGCGCAGATGGGGGAGCGTCTTCAGCGTGTCCAGCGCATCGACCATCGCGCGATTGATCGTGGCCGCCCCCTGGCTGCCGCCGAACACCAGCAGGCTGGCCTCGGTCGGCAGCGGAACGCGTCCAGCCTCCACCACGGTCCGTCGAACCGGGTTGCCCAGGACCTCGACGCGCCCCCGCATCGCGATCCGCGATTCTTCGAACGCCGCCACGACGAGCGTCGCGAGGGGCGCGAGCAATCGATTGGTCACGCCGGGCAAGACGTTCTGTTCCAAAAGGACGATCGGGTGACGCAAGAGGCGACCGACGACCACCGTGGGACCAGCGGCGTATCCCCCGACTCCCACGATCAGATCGGGACGGAAGCGCCTGACGATCGACCACGCCTGAACCAGGGCGAAAGGGAGCATCGCCAGCGCGGCCGCCGCTCGTGCCAACCCGCGACCCACCAGGCCGCGAACCCGGATCGTCTCGAGGGCGAATCCTTCGCGAGGCACCAGTCGCGCTTCCAGTCCGCGGGCCGTTCCGACGAAGAGGATCGCCGATCGGGGGCGCAGGCGCACCAGCTCATGGGCCAGGGCAATCCCGGGATACAGGTGTCCTCCGGTTCCGCCCCCGGCGAACAGCACCCTCATCGCACGCCCCGCTGCCGCGAGATATTGAAGAGGATCCCCACGGCGAGCAGATTGACCACCAACGACGAACCGCCATAGCTGACGAAGGGCAGCGGCAACCCCTTGGTGGGGAGCAGGCCGGTGACGACCCCCATGTTGAGGGCGGCGGCCAGCGCGATCGCCCCGGTGAGGCCGAAGGCGAGCAACCGGCCGAAGGGATCGGACGTGGCCAACCCCACCCGCCAGCCCCGCCAGAGGACCATCACGAAAAGGAGGAGGATCGCCACGGTGCCGGCCAACCCCAACTCCTCGCCCACGACGGCGTAGATAAAATCGGTATGAGGTTCCGGCAGAAAGAACAATTTCTGCCGTCCCTCGCCCAGCCCGGACCCCATCGGTCCGGCTCCTCCCAACGCCAAGAACGACTGGACCATTTGGAAACCGTCGCGACTCGGATCGGCCCAGGGATCTAAAAACGCGGTCCAGCGTCGCCGCTGGTAAGCTGTCCCCATCACCCCGAACGCGACGAGCGGAGCCATCACGCCCGCCAGACCTGCGAGGTGGGCCGCCCGGCAACCGCCCAACAAAAAGAGCCCTCCAGCCACCAGGCCGAGCACCACCGCGTTACCCAAGTCGGGTTCCAACCAGATCAAGCCAATCCCCGATCCCAGCACGAGCAGCGCCGGGGCAAGCCCGCGAAAGGACGCCACGACCTCGGCGCGTTTGGCAAGGTAGTGGGCGAGGTACACGATGAAGATCAATCTCGCCAGCTCGGACGGTTGAATTGAAACACCTCCGAAGCGGATCCAGCGCCGGGATCCGTTCACCGCCCACCCGGCGACGAGCACGGTCACGAGCAGGAGCATCACGCCGAGCGTCAGGGGCACAACCAGGCGGCGCCACCGATGGTAATCGATCCACGACCCCGCGGCGAGCGCCGCCACGCCGAGGACCGCCCAGAGGGCCTGCCGTTTGACGAAGTAGGCGGCATCGCCGTGGCGAGATTCGGCCACCACCGCGCTCGCGCTGTAGATCATGAGCAACCCAAGCGTCAACAGGACGCCCACGACGATCAGGAGAAACCCGTCCCCTCGCGCCAAACCACCGCTTCCCCCGAACGGAGAGGGACCCTCTATGGCCGGCCTTCCGCGCCAGATCACGGGAGCCTCCTCACGATCGCTTTGAATTGGCCACCCCGGTCCTCAAAATTCTTGAAGAGGTCGAAGCTGGCGCAGGCCGGCGACAGGAGCACGACGTCTCCCGGCATCGCGCTCTCGACCGCGACTCGGACCGCCTCCTCAAGGCCGTTGGCTTCCGCGATGGTCGTCACGCCATCCAGCGCGCGACGCATCTGCGGGCGAGCCTGTCCGATCAGGACCGCTTTCTTGACCCGCCGGTGCACGACCGGCCGCAACGCGGTGAAATCGGCCCCTTTATCGACCCCTCCCGCAATCAAGATCACGGGGCGCGAAAATCCTTCCAGGGATTTTTGCACCGCGCCCACGTTCGTGCCCTTGGAGTCGTTGATGTAGGTCACCCCTCGAAGTTCGCGGACGAACTCCAGTCGGTGCTCCAGCCCCTGGAAGTCGGCCAACGCGCGCGCGATGATCGTCGGCTCCACTCCCCGAAGGAGGGCAATCGCGGAGGCGGCGAGGGCGTTTTCCAAGTTGTGAACGCCTCCAATACGGATCCGCTCCACCTTGCAGATTTCGCCGAAGCTCGCGCCCAGACGATACGCCACCGCCCCGCCGTCGACCCAGACGCCGTCGCCCATCGGAGGCTTGAGCCGAGAGAACTCGACCCGACGGGCTCGAAGAGCCGAGACGAAGGCCGGATCCCGGCATACGGGGTCGTCGGCGTTGAACACGGCGGCATCCTCGACGCCCTGACGCTTGAAGATTCGAAATTTCGCGGCCGCGTATGCGGCCGGATTGGGATACCGATCCATGTGGTCGGGGGTGACGTTGAGCAGGGCCGCCACGCAGGGTCGGAACGCGTCGACGGTCTCCAACTGAAAGCTCGAGACCTCCACCACCACTTCCGTCCACGCGGCTCCAGGCCTCGCCGCCTCGGAGAGCGGCACGCCGAAATTTCCCCCGACGAACGTCCGTCGGCCGGCCTGCCGGAAGATCTCCCCCACCAGCGCGGTGGTCGTGCTCTTCCCGTTGCTGCCGGTGATCGCCACCATCGGGGCACCGAGATACCGCGCAGCCAGCTCGATCTCGCTCCAGATCGGCACCCCGCGCGATCGCGCCGCGGCAAGCGGCGCGATCGCGGCGGGAACGCCGGGGCTGAGCACGATCAGCTCCGCGCCGCGAAACGCTTCATCGGGATGTCCCCCCAAATGCCATCGGACCGCCCCCGGTGCGAAGCGCGCCGTCCACTCGGATAACTCGGCCTCCGGCTTGCGATCGGTGACCGAGACGATCGCGTGCTCTCGAATCAGGAGCCCGGCCGCGGCAGCCCCGCTTCGCGCCAGCCCAACCACCGTCACTCGCCGACCCCGGAGATCCATCGTTACCGTAGCTTCAACGTGCTCAGACTCAGCAACGCCAGAATAATCGCAATGATCCAGAACCGTACCACCACTTTGGGCTCTTCCCACCCCTTGAGTTCGAAGTGATGATGGATCGGCGCCATCAGAAACACGCGCTTTCCACGCGATTTAAACGACGCGACCTGAAAAATCACCGACAACGCCTCGATGACGAAGAGCCCGCCCACCAGGATCAAGAGGAGTTCGTGTTTGGAGATCACGGCCACTACCCCCAACGCCCCGCCAAGGGGTAGGGAGCCGACGTCACCCATGAACACCGTTGCGGGATAAGAGTTGAACCAAAGAAACCCCAGGCTCGCGCCGATCATCGCTCCGCAAAAGACCGCGAGTTCACCGGATCCGTCCACGTACGGGATGAGGAGGTAGTCGGCGATCTTGCGATGTCCCGCCACGTACGCCACGATCATGTATGCGGTGGCCGCCACGATGATCGGGCCGATCGCCAGGCCGTCAAGCCCGTCGGTGAGGTTGACGGCGTTGGAGGCTCCCACCACGATCAGAATGACGAAGATGGCGTAGAACCAGCCCAGGTCGACGTGGACGTTCTTCATGAACGGCACGGTGATCTGCGTTGAAAAACCCGGCGCGGACGCCAGGGCCTCTCCGATCACAGCGGCCACGAGCACCTGTAAGCCGAATTTGTAGCGCGCGATCAATCCGCGCGAGTGCCGCTTGACGACCTTCAGGTAGTCATCCCAAAATCCGATGAGGCCGAACCCGACGGTGGCCAGCAGTACAAGCCAGACGTAACGGTTGGTCAAGTCCGCCCACAGCACGGTGGACAGGGAAACCGCGATGAGGATCATCAGCCCGCCCATCGTGGGCGTTCCCGATTTCGCCCGATGAGATTTCGGGCCCTCCTCACGGATCTGCTGCCCGATGTGGAGACGTTGGAGCCAGCGGATGATGACCGGCCCGAGGAGAAAGCTGACCACCAAGGCCGTGAGGACGGCATAGATCGTGCGAAAGGTGATGTAGCGAAAGACATTTAAGAACGCATATTCCGTGTGCAGCGGGTAGAGCAGGTGGTAGAACATCGCGTCCTTATCGGTGTGGAGGGTCGGCCGGAATTCCCAAGCCCTCGGCGACCCGCTCCAACCCCATTCGCCGGGACCCCTTGATCAGCACCAGATCCTCCGGCCGGCTCCAGGCCGCGATCAGCGGCACGGCTTCTACAGCTGTGTCCACCGCGACGATCGCGTCTCGGTCCATGCCAGCGCGACCGGCCTCATCCGCGATCCACCCCGCGGCCGGCCCGACGGTCACCAACCCGTCCAGTCGAGCCTGGGCCGCGGCACGACCGACGTCACGGTGGAGGCTTTCCGACGCCTCGCCGAGCTCCAGCATATCGCCCAACACCGCGTAGACACGGCCCGCGCCCCGCAGCCGGCCCACGGCGGTCAGCGCCCGTTCCATCGACGAGGGATTGGCATTGTACGCATCGTTGAACACCATCACGCCGGATGGGGATCGGACCAGTTCGCTTCGCATCGCGGCCGGCCGGAAGCTCGCCAGCCCCTTGCCGACGGTCTCCAAGTCCAACCCGAGGGCGACCCCCACGGCCGCCGCGGTCACGGCATTGGCGGCATTGTGACGGCCAAGAACCGGCAGAAAGCACTCCGTTCGGTCGGCGCCGTATCGGATCTCGATCCGCATCCCAGATCGCGTCCCTTCCTCCATAATCCGACCGCGAACGTCACCGGCGGCCATCCCAAAGGTGAGAATCCGGCTCTGTAAACCGGTCGAGAGCGCCTCCACGCGAGGGTCATCGGCGTTCACGAGCGCCGTCCCATCGGGTCCCAACGATTGAAAAAGCTCACCCTTAGCACGCGCCACGCCGTCGATCCCGCCAAACCCCTCCAGATGGGCGTAGCCGACATTCGTGATCACGCCGACGGTGGGGTGGGCGATCGCACACAGCCGGGTCATCTCCCCTGGATGGTTGACCCCCAACTCCACCACCGCCGCGTGGTGCGAGGCCGTGAGCCCAAACAGCGTAAGCGGCACCCCGATATGATTATTGAGATTGCCGTGGGTCTTTAACACCGGTCCCCGACACTCCAGAATCGCCGCCGCCATTTCCTTCGTGGTGGTTTTGCCGTTGCTGCCCGTCACCCCGACCACGGGAAGCCGGAAGCGATTCCGGTACGCCGCCGCCGCATCCTGCAGGGCGCGCAACGTATCCCGAACCGAAATGATCAGCACATCACGTTTCGGACGGATTCGGGCCGGGGACACGGCGTCCTCCGGCACGACCGCACCGCAGGCCCCCTTCGCCAACGCCTCCGCCACAAACGTCGCCCCGTCGTATCGTTCACCACGGAGCGCCCAGAACAAGGCACCGGGTGGAATCCGCCGCGTATCGGTCGAAATCGCGTCGATAATCCGATCCGGGCGTCCCCGGCACAGGGTCCCCTCAATCGCCGTCACAAGTTCGTCCGCGCGAAACATGCGTAACTCCGGATCACGGGTCGTCTCACGCCGATCGCACCTGCGGCGCGAGGCGCCGCGCGATCGCCTCCACGGCCACCCGGTGATCGTCAAAGGGAAGGCGCTGCGATCCGATGATCTGATAATCCTCGTGCCCTTTCCCCGCAATCACGATCAGGTCGCCACGCTCCGCGGTGTATACGGCGCGTTCGATCGCCTCGCGGCGATCCGGGAGTGTGAGGTAGGGTTGACTGGAAAACGCCGACGGCCTGGTCGGGGTTCGAGCCGTCAACCCTTCTCGGATACCTTCCTCGACCGCCACGATGATCGCCATCGGATCCTCGCTGCGTGGGTTATCGGACGTCAAGATAACGAGATCGCTCAGCCCCCCCGCCACGCGGCCCATCGGGGCCCTCTTCCCCGGGTCACGGTCTCCGCCGCAGCCGAACACCGTAATCAACCGTCCGGCACAAAGATCGCGCGCCACCGTCAGGACCCGCCGCAATGCATCCTCGGTATGGGCATAGTCCACCACCACCGTGAAGTCTTGGCCCGCCTCCACCTTCTCGAACCGCCCCGGCACCCGGCCCATTCGGGCGATCCCCTCCCGAACGGCCTCACGGGGAAGCTCTTGGCTGACGCCTACCCCAAGCGCCGCAAGGAGGTTGGACAAATTATACGACCCGACGAGCGGCGAGGTCAGGTCGAAGCGACCACGGGGCGTGACGACTCGACATCGGGTCCCGTGAACGGTCGACTCAACCGATTCGGGATAAATGTCCGCCGTAGGGGTGAGCCCGTACGTCCAGACCGGAACGCGCGAGGCCCGCATCATGACTTCCCACTGCGGGTCGTCCCGATTCACGAGAGCCATCTTGGGTCTGGATTTCGGACTCGGCTCGCCGAGACTCTCAAACAGTCGCCGCTTCGCGGTCGCATACGCCGCCATCGTCCGGTGAAAATCCAGATGGTCCTGGGTCAAGTTGGTAAAGACGCCCACGTCGAACGCGCACCCTGCGGTTCGGTCCTGAGCCAACGCGTGGGACGACACCTCCATGACCACGTCGGTGACGCCGCCGCCAATCATCTCGGCGAGTAACGCCTGGAGGTTGACGGCGTCGGGCGTCGTGTGGGACGCCGGCCTCGTCTCGTCGCCGACCACGTAGCTAACCGTGCCCAAAAGTCCGGTCCGACGCCCCGAGGCTTCGAAGATCGCCCGGATGAGATACGTCGTGGTGGTCTTGCCGTTCGTCCCGGTCACGCCCACCACCCCGAGATGGTGCGAGGGGTCCCCGTACCATCGCGCGGCAACGCGCCCCAACCACGGGCGGGCGTCGGCAACCAAGATTTTCACCAAACCCGGCGGCCCATCCACGTTCTCCACCGCCGTGCGAACATCGCCCGCGATCGCCACCGCCCCGCGAGCCACCGCATCCTGCAAGAACCGATGGCCGTCGTCGTGCACGCCGCGGACCGCCACGAACAGCGCCCCCGGCACGACGGCGCGAGAGTCGGCGGTGATGACGGTAACCTCGGGATCGGCTGCCCCTCGAACCTCAACCCCTTCCCACCCTGCGAGCAACGCGCGTAGAGCCATTCGGGGAATCATCGCGGCACCAGCATGGTCACCGCGGTGCGAGGCGGTCGGTCTGAATCAAAAAGCGGAGGCGATGCGTCGAGATGACGGAGCGTCGCTTCCACCACCCGGCGGAAAACCGGTGCCGCAACGCTGCCCCCCCATCCATGTCCTTCGGGATTGTCGAGGGTCACCAACACCACCACGGCGGGATGGCGGGACGGCGCGAATCCCACGAAGGAACTCACCACTCGGTTCGCCGTATACCGTCCCGTCGCCGGATCAATCTGCTGTGCCGTGCCCGTCTTACCGGCGACCGACACACCCTCGACGGCAGCCAGCGCTCCCGTCCCACGGGGGGAAACCACGCGCTCCAGAATGGTCGTCAGCACTTCAGCGGTATGATCCGACATCACCCGCACCTGTCCCTCGTCGCGCACTTCCTGTCCGATCGGCTGAGCGCGGCCGTGCTGATCCCGCACCTCTGCGACCAGGTGCGGCCTGACGAGCCGCCCCCCGTTGGCCACGGCCGCGTAGGCCGTCACGAGTTGAATCGCGGTCACCCCCACCTCTTGGCCGATCGCCATCGTCGCCAGGGACCGGCCCGACCACCGGGCGGTCGGCTTGACACGTCCCGAAACCTCCCCACCCAGGTCGATCCCGGTTTTCCGACCGAAGCCGAACGCGACGATGGCCCGGGCTAATCGTTCCTCGCCGAGACGCTGGGCCACCTTAGCGGTCCCGATATTGCTGGACTTCGCGATGACGTCCGAAAACGTGATCCGACCCAGCGGTTCGTGGTCGTGGAGCACACCGCCGGCGATCGGCCACGACCCGCGCTCACAATCGATCAGATCGTCGGGATGCACCACGCCGGCGTCGAGCGCCGCCGCCGCGGTGACCACCTTGAACGTCGACCCCGGCTCGAAAAGATCGGTAATCGCGCGATTGCGCCAAGAGGCTGGGCGCTGCGCGTCAACGTCGTTGGGATTAAAAGCCGGTCGAACCGCCATGGCCAACACGCCCCCATCCGCGGGGTCCATCACGACGATGGTACCGCCCTCGGCCCCTGATTCGGCGATGGCCGAGTCGAGCTCGCGTTCACTGATATATTGCACCACCTCGTCGATCGTCAGCACCAGATCGGCACCGCGGGAGGGCGCCACGTAGTGGAGATCTTTGGGAAACAACTGCTGTCCCATTCCATCCCGTTCATAGGTCAGCCAGCCCTTTTCTCCCCGAAGCGTGCGATCGTAGGCGCGCTCGAGGCCCTCGAGTCCCTCGTGATCGGTGCCGGCAAACCCCAGCGTCTGGCCCAATAACGCCTTTTTGGGATAGATCCGGCGCCGCTCGGGCATGAGGCGGACTCCTTCAGCACCCAGATCCTCGACCGCTTTGGCCACCGCGGGTTCGACGCGTCGCGACAGCCAGATGAACTCACGCGGTTCGGCCAATCGTTTGGCCAGGGGCAACGGATCGACCCCCAGCACGACGGCGAGTTCGCGGGCGATGGACCCTGGGTTATCGATCAGCGGAGGCACCGCATACAGCGAGGGAACGGTGAGATCGGTCGCTAAAATGTTGCCCTGCCGATCATAGATCGTTCCGCGTTCCGCCTCCACCGCGATCGCCTTCTCGTGCTGCCGCACGGCGCGATGCACCAGATCCGGACCTCGGATGACCTGGAGATAGACGACCCGCATTCCGAGAACCGCATACACGCCGGCCAAGACTGCCAACACCGCCAGTGCGCGTCTGCCACTCCTGGACTCGTCCTCTTCAGGGCGCGGCATGGGCTTCTGCGGGGAGGATCCGGCGGCCAAGCGCAACCGCGAACGTCTGATCCCGCTCGGACGGCAGCGGATCCATCCGAACCACCACCACGTCGCGGGGCGCGAGGTGGACGAGACCCAGACCGGTCGCAAGATGTTCGACGCGATCGAGCGACGCGAGACTTTCCCGTTCAATCACCAATTGCCGATGGATGCGCTCCAGCCGACTCTTGTCCGCCTGCAGCCGTTCCGTCTCATACCCTAACCGGATAATCCGACTATGATGCCACAGCACGATGAGGCTCACGATGACCACCGCCGAGCCGAGGCCCCACACCCCCCCCAGCCGTCGATACCACGCTTGACATCGTGCAACCATAGCCTGTCCTCCGTCTTATCCCGTATCGGCAACCCGCTCGGCGACTCGCATCTTCGCGCTCCGGGATCGAGCATTGTCAGCAACTTCGACCGGAGCCGGCGTGAGCGGCCGTGAGGTAAGGACGCGGGCTACGCGCTGCCGTCCACATCGGCAGATCGGCAGGCCCGGCGGACACACGCAGCCCCCCTCCCACCGCCGCATCACGGACTTGACGATCCGATCCTCAAGCGAATGAAAGGTGATCACGACCAGTCTCCCCCCCCGCGTCAAACACGAGAGCGCCGCCTCCAGCGACGCATCGAGGTCTTCGATCTCGCGGTTGACCGCGATTCGTAGCGCCTGAAACGTCCGCGTCGCCGGGTGAGGATGAACCGGGCGGGCACGAGCCGGAATCGCCGACCGAACGACATCGACGAGCTCCCGCGTCTTGACGAGGGGACGTGCAGCCCGCGCTCGGACAATCGCTTTGGCGATCGCCACGGCCCACCGCTCTTCGCCATAGGCGCGTAGGATATGGGCCAGTTCGTGTTCGGACCGCTCGTTGACCAGGTGGGCCGCGGTCAGGTCTTGTCGGCGATCCATCCGCATGTCGAGCGGGCCGTCGATCTGGAATGCAAACCCACGCTCGGGCGTCTCCAATTGTAAAGAGGAAACTCCGAGATCGAACAGCACCCCATCCACCCGAGGCAGCCCTTCCCGATCCAGGATGTGGGGCAACTCCCTCGCCTCGGCCCGATAGAGCCGCGCCCTCGATGGGTCCAAGCGGGCCCTCGCTACTGCCAGCGCGTCTTCGTCGCGATCGACACCGATCAGGACTCCGTCTGGCGCGCTGGCCTCCACAATCGCTTCGGCGTGGCCGCCCAGGCCCACCGTCACGTCGGCAATCCGCTTACCAGGCGCGCACCCGAGCCAGTGCACCGCTTCCCGCAACAAGACCGGTCGATGCACCTTATCCATTCCGAGCCCACTGAGCACGCCGTCAGCCTCACGCTTGTAAGAGAGCTGAACGCACGTCTGTGTCACTGTGGCTTGATTCCTGTTCAAATCCGACGCAACCGCTTGGAGAACCCTAGACACCGAATCCGGCGACCGCCCCCGCAATTTGGCCGATCTCGCGCGTCATCTGCTCCGCTTTGATCTGCCACCGATCGAGCGACCACACTTCAAAGTGATCCTCAACCCCGACCAACACGGCGTCGCGACCGAGGCGCGCGAACTCGCGTAGTTCGGGTGGGACGAGAATGCGTCCCTGCTTATCGAGCGTGCAGTCAACCGCCTCGCCGTGGATAAATCGTTTGTAGTCTTTTACGGCCTGGACATTGCCCGGGATAGACCTGATCTTCTCGGCCAAGCGCTTCCATTCTTCCATCGGATGAACCACTAGGCAGAGGTCTGGATCTTTGGTGACGACGAGGATATCGCCGTAGCGCTGCGCGAGAACGTCTCGGTACTTGCCGGGAATACTGAGGCGTCCTTTGGTATCGATCGTATGACGGTAACGACCTAAGAACACCTTTTATATCCCCCTTTATCCCACTGGGCCCCACTTTGTGGGCACATTAAACTCTCTCGCCCCACAAGTCAAGGGAAAACTCGCGGCCCGTGGCGATGGACGATGGCGAAGCTCTGCCTTGACAGGCTTTTCTCGTATTTGCTACAAATAAAGACCCTTTCACATCGGCACCAATGCGATCGGGACATCGGAGAGGGCGGCGGCACCGGAGCAACCCCGTTACCCCTGTGTGCGCATGGAGTGGCCCTCACGCAACGAGGAGCAGCATGAACGTAAAGCTCAACGGAAAGCTCGAACACGTTGACCAAACCACCATCCTGGAATTGCTGAAGGCCCGAAACGTCGAGCCACAACTGGTGTCCGTCGAACACAACCTAAAAATTCTCGACAAAGACCACTTCGCCACAACGCCCCTCCGCGAAGGCGACTCGATCGAATTCCTCTATTACATGGGTGGAGGCGGGTGAGGGCAGCGCCCGATGTGACCGCGCTCATCGGCGGAACCCCCCTCGTGCGGTTGCGGAGTGATGAGGACCGCGACGCCGAGGTGTATGCGAAGGTGGAAGCCGCCAATCCGGGCGGGAGCGTGAAAGACCGGATCTGCTTGAATATGATCCGGGCCGCGGAACAAGACGGCCGACTGTCGTCCGGGACCACACTCGTCGAACCGACAAGCGGCAATACCGGTATCGGCTTGTCTCTGGTCGCGGCAGTGCGCGGGTATCGGTTAATTCTATTGATGCCCGAGAGTATGACGCGGGAACGGATCGACTTGCTCAAGGCGTATGGGGCGGAGGTCATCTTGACCCCGGCACAGTTAGGCATGGTCGGCGCGATTTCCGCGGCGCGTGAGCTCGTGGAAAAACACTCCGATTACTTCATGCCGGACCAATTCGCGAACCCGGCCAACCCGGAGGTGCACCGCCTCACGACCGCACCCGAACTCATCGAATCAACCGGCGGCCGCATCGATGCGTTTGTTGCGGGGGTGGGAACGGGGGGAACGATCACCGGCGTGGGTGAAGTGCTCAAGGCGCGTCATCCGGCGGTCCGTATCATCGCGGTGGAGCCAGCCGCTTCTGCGGTTCTCTCGGGAAAACCCGCAGGACCGCACAAGATCCAGGGGATCGGAGCGGGGTTTGTCCCCAAGGTGTTGAACCGGGCAATTCTTGATGAGATTATGACCGTGACGGACGATGAAGCCTATCGAACCAAAAAGGAGTTGGCCGAACGGGAAGGATTACTGGTCGGCATCTCCGCCGGCGCCAACGTGTTCGCCGCTCGGCAAGTCGCCCGCCGGCTCGGGAAGGGAAAGCGCGTCGTCACGGTCTTACCGGACAGGGGCGAGCGGTACTTCAGCATCGAAAAATACTTTGGAACCACCTAGATAGCCACCAGAACAGGCCCATACTCTGCCAGACGGTCGGATGATGTGGCCATCTCGAGGGATTTCTCATGGCAATGAACGACGATCAGATCAAGCGATACAGCCGGCACATTCTGCTCCCCGAAGTCGGGGGAAAAGGACAAAAGAAAATCGCCAACGCCAAGGTCTTCGTGGTCGGCGCTGGGGGTTTGGGGTCTCCCGTGGCCCTGTATCTGGCTGCCGCCGGTGTGGGAACGCTCGGCATCATCGATGGAGACTTGGTCGACCTGTCGAATCTCCAGCGCCAGGTGATTCACCACACGTCGGATGTCGCGAGGCCCAAGATCGACTCTGCACGGGAGAAGATCGTCGCCCTGAACCCCGACGTCCGGGTCGTCCCCTTCCACGATCGCCTGACCGCCAAGAATGCGTTGGATCTCGTGAAGGATTACGATCTGATCATCGACGGTACCGACAACTTCCCCACAAAATTCCTCGTAAACGATACGGCGATTCTTGCGCGCAAGCCCTTGATCCACGGCGGGATCTTGCGCTTTACCGGACAGGTCATGACGATTCTCCCCGGGACCTCGGCGTGCTACCGCTGCCTCTTTAAAGCGCCGCCTCCGGCGGGGATGGTTCCATCCTGTCAAGAGGCCGGGGTCCTGGGAGCGCTCGCGGGAGTGATTGGGAGCATCCAGGCCACCGAAGCCCTCAAGCTGATCTTGGGCGTCGGGAAACCGCTCGCTGACCGTCTCTTGACCTACGACGCGCTCACCACGCAGTTTCGAAATGTCGCAATCCGCAGAAACCTGGCGTGTCCCGTGTGCAGCGACCATCCGACCATCACGCACTTGGTCGATTACGAGCAGGAGGTTTGCCGGACGGCCTAGGAACACGACCGGTTGGCAACAGCCATGGGCAAGATACTAGGCTTGAAATGTCGGGAGTGTGGGAAGGCCTATCCGGCCGAACCTCTGCACGTGTGCGAGTTCTGCTTCGGGCCGTTGGAGGTCGACTACGACTACGAGGCGATCGCTGCGCGCGTGTCCCGCGAGACGATTAGCCAGGGGCCGAAGAGTCTCTGGAGATATATCGATTTTCTGCCCGTCGAAAAGGAAGCGACCGTCGGGATTCATGGGGGCTTCACACCCATGATCCGAGCCCACCGGCTCGGCCAGGTGTTGGGCCTCGACAATCTGTACCTGAAGAACGACACGGTCAACCATCCGACGTTGTCCTTCAAGGATCGGGTCGTGGCCGTGGCATTAACCCGCGCGAAGGAGTTCGGCTTCGACACCGTGGCGTGCGCGTCGACCGGGAACTTGGCCAATTCGGTGTCAGCCCACGCGGCGCAGGCGGGGCTCAAGTGTTTCGTGTTCATCCCCTCCGACCTCGAATCGGCGAAGGTGCTCGGCAACCTGATCTATCACCCCACGGTGGTGGCGATTGAGGGGACCTACGACGACGTCAACCGGTTGTGCAGCGAGATCGCCAGCGAATACCGGTGGGCGTTCGTCAATATCAACATCCGTCCGTACTACGCCGAAGGGTCCAAGACGCTGGCCTATGAAACCGCCGAACAGCTCGACTGGCGCGCCCCGGATCAGGTCGTCGTCCCGATCGCATCCGGCTCGCTCTTGACGAAGATCTGGAAGGGACTCAAAGAATTCGAGCGCGTGGGGTTGATCCAGGGGGTGAAAACCAAAGTGAACGGCGCGCAGGCCGCGGGGTGCTCCCCGGTGGCGACCGCGTTCGCGGAAGGCCGGGATTTTATCAAACCGGTCAAGCCCAAAACCCTGGCCAAGTCGCTCGCGATCGGCAATCCCGCCGACGGTTTTTACGCCCTGCGAACGGCCCGGGAGACCCATGGTCTCATCGAAATGGTCACCGACGATGAGATCGTCGCGGGCATCCATCTGCTCGCCCAAACCGAAGGCGTATTCGCCGAAACCGCCGGCGGGGTCACGATCGCGGTGCTCAAAAAACTGGTCGCCCGAGGGGCGATCCCGAGACAGGACGTCACCGTGGCCTATATCACGGGGAACGGGCTGAAAACCCAGGAGGCGGTCGCCGGCTCGTTGGGAGAAGCTGTCTACATCGAACCCAGCTTGGAAAAGTTTCAGAGACGATTTAGACTGAAATAAGGAATGGAGAACGGAGAATGCCCATTACGGTTCGCATCCCGTCGCCGCTGCGGAAGTTGACCGGCGGATTGGGAGAAGTCGAAGCCAAGGCCAACACCATCGGAGACCTGATCGACGCCTTGGAAACGGCGTACCCGGGTATCAAAGAACGGGTGTGCGATGAACACGGGGCGGTCAGGCGGTTCGTCAACATTTACCTCAACGAGGAAGACATCCGCTTTCTCACCTCCCAAGACACGCCCCTGAAGGACGGGGACCAGGTGTCGATCGTCCCGGCCATCGCCGGGGGATGCGCGTAGGGCGGAACGACCATGGCGAGCCTTAAAGTCCACATCACGTTCCCGGAGAACCACATCAAAGATCCGATCATTTATCAGATCGGGCACGAGTACAAGGTCGTGACGAATATCCGCCGCGCGGATGTCACCGAGAAAACCGGGTGGATGGACGTGGAACTCGTGGGCGACGTGGGCGAGATCGAGCGCGCCGTCGCGGGTCTCAAACGCAAAGGCGTGAAGGTCGATCCGATCGAACGCAATATCATCGAATGAGGGACAGATGGCACTGACCGATGCACAGATCGAACGGTATAGCCGACACTTGATCTTGAAGGAAGTCGGGGGCAAGGGCCAGACAAAAATCAGCGAGGCCAAAGTCTTCCTGGTCGGCGCGGGTGGGCTCGGCTCGCCGTCCGCGTTGTACCTCGCGGCCGCCGGCGTCGGCACGCTGGGAATTATCGACGCCGACACCGTAGATCTCTCGAACCTTCAACGCCAGATCCTTCACACCACCGATCGCGTCGGCGTCCCCAAAGTGGAGTCGGCCCGCCAAACCTTGTCGGCCCTCAACCCGGACATCCGGATCAAGATCTACCAGGACCGTATCTCGTCGTCGAACATCATGGACCTGATTCGCGACTATGATATCGTGCTCGACGGCTCGGACAACTTCCCGACCCGTTTTCTGGTCAACGACGCGTGTTTCTTTCTGAAAAAGACCCTGGTGTCGGGCAGCATCTTTCGGTTCGAGGGACAGGTCGCGGTGATCAAGGCCCACGAGGGGTACCCCTGCTATCGGTGCCTGTACCCGGAACCCCCGCCGCCCGGTCTTATCCCGTCGTGCCAGGAGGCGGGCGTATTGGGCGTGCTGGCCGGGACGATCGGCATCCTCCAGGCGGCCGAAACGCTCAAGGAAATCCTGGGGGCGGGTACGTCTTTGGCGAACGGGCTTGTGATGTACGACGCGTTGGACATGACGTTCCGGACTCTGAAGACCCGCAAGAACTCGCAGTGCGCACTCTGCGGCCCGAATCCCACGATCACCACGCTGCTCGACTACGAACAATCCTGCACCCTCCCCTCCGCGGCGGGCAACCCGGTGTGAACATCCCGAAGACGCTCGTCGAGGCGATGCTGGCCCACGCCCAGGAGGCCTATCCCGATGAATGCTGTGGCCTGCTCGCCGGCACTGGAAGCGCCCCGTCGCATCTCTATCGCATTCAAAACATCCACCCGACTCCAAAGATCTTCTACGAAATGGCGCCCAAAGAGCAGTTCTATGCGTTCAAAAACATGCGCCACAACGGCCTGACGCTGACGGCCATCTACCACTCTCACCCGGAAAGCCCGGCCCGTCCTTCCGCAAGCGACATCCGCCTCGCCTTCGATCCCGAACCATACTACCTCTTACTCTCGCTTCAGCAGCGCGACGCGCCGGACCTACGCGCCTACCGTATCGTCGATGGTGCCGTGTCGGAAGAACACATCGACATCGTGTGAGCGGGGATCGCCGCACGGGCACCGGTTGACAAACCCCCCTCGGTCATCGGATAACTAACCCGAGGCCTCAATCACGACGCCGAAGGGGCAAAGGATTCGCGTATGCCGCGCAGCAAACAGCCCACCATCCTCGCGATGATCATGGCCGGCGGCAAGGGCGAACGGTTGGCGCCGCTGACCGACTTCCGGACGAAACCGGCCGTCCCCTTCGGGGGCAAGTATCGCATCGTCGATTTCGTCCTCAGCAATTTCGTCAATTCCGGGACGATGGCGATTTACGTCCTGGTGCAGTACCGGTCGCAATCGCTCATCGAGCATCTGCGGCGCGCCTGGCGGATCGGCGGACGGATCCAGCGGAACTTCATCACCGTGGTCCCGCCCCAGATGAAGACCGGCGGCATGTGGTATGAAGGCACCGCGGACGCCGTCTATCAAAACCTGAACCTCATCCGGGACTTCGAGCCCGATCTCGTCGCGGTCTTCGGGGCCGACCACGTGTACCGCATGGACATCGGCCAGATGGTCGACTTTCACCTTGCGCGTGACGCGGACATCACGGTCGCCGCGCGACCGGTTCCGCTGCGAACCGCGTCGGACTTCGGCATCATCGAGGTCGATGCCGACGGCCGCATCACCGGCTTCGAGGAGAAGCCGCCGCGTCCCAGAGCCATGCCGCACGATCCCGACCACGCCTATTCCTCGATGGGAAACTATCTCTTCCAGCGGGAGACGCTCGTGCGCATCCTCGAACAAGATGCCACGCAGATGGGCTCACACGACTTCGGCCGCGACATCCTGCCCAAGCTGATCGACACCCATCGGGTCGCGGCCTATAACTTTCTGGAGAACGAGATCCCGGGCCTGCAACCGTATGAGGAACGGGGGTACTGGCGCGACGTCGGAACGATCGACGCCTATTGGCAGGCGCACATGGATTTGCTCGGCGAGCGGCCGGTCTTCGACTTACGAAACAGCGCGTGGCCCATTATGACCGACAGCTACGACGGACCCGCCGCGAGTCTCGTTCGATCGCGAATCGACGAGGCGATGATCGGTCAGAGCAGCCAGATCATCGACGCGGAGATCCATCGTTCCGTGATCGGCCGCAACGTCCGAATCGAATCGGGCACCCGCATCGAAGAATCCGTCATTCTCGAAGGCTCGATCGTGGGCGCGCAGAGCCGACTACGCCGGGTCATTGCCGATCGCTTCAACGTCTTGGAAAAGGGAACCGTGATCGGCTACGATCGGGAGGGCTCCGCCTCCACGCACACGGTCGTCTTGCCGCGCGGGCGGTCGGTCGGCGGCCGGGCCGCCGACCACCGTTAGTACCACACCAACCCCAACCGACTACGCTCAGGAACGCGCTGGGGAGTCCAGCGGCTGACAGCGCGGGCAAAAGAAGCCTGGCTGGGCATCGCGAGCGGCACGCAGTTTTTCGATGCGCGCGCCGCAACGGCGTTTGCAGGGTCGGCCCGCGCGCGCGTACACCCGGAATCGGTCTTGGAAGTGACCGCTCCCGCCGTCCGGCGTGCGGTAGTCGCGGATGGTTGAGCCGCCGTACCTGACGCCGCGGCGCAGAATGGATTTGACCGCGAGATAGAGCGCCCCACGCTGGGCCTCCGTCAGACGCGACAGTTGTTGCCGCGGGTGGAGCCGTGCGGCGAAGAGAATCTCGTTCGCGTAAATATTGCCGATGCCCGCCAGGATCCGCTGATTCATCAGGAGGGGCCGCAACTGTCCCCGGTGCGCCTCGGTAATTCGTCGCCAAGCGGCACGGCGCAGGGCAAGGGCGTCAGGGGCGCGCCGGGCCTCCGCGAGCGACGATGCGACCCGCCACCTCCCGAACCGCCTCGCATCACGGTAGTGCAGTTCCCAGCGTTCTCCGGCAAACGTGAGGACAGCGTGGGTGTGCGGGAGGCGAGGTGCACCGCGCGGCGCAAGCACGCATTGTCCGGTCATCCCCAACCGGATCACCAACCAGATCGGAGAATCGGGACGGCGGGCGGCCTGAGGGTCCCGCCCGGCGGCATTCGGCCGCTGCTCACTACGCGCCGGGCCGGCACCGGCGTTCGTGAGCTGCAGCAGGATGGATTTGCCGTGACGGGCGACGCGCGCGACGGTCCGCTTCGCCACGGCCTCGATCCCGATGTCTCCTTCGAGAATATCGGGGCGCTGAAGATCCACGCCTTCGATGGTTCGCCCGATCAGCGACGGGCGGAGTTGTCGCACAATCGATTCCACCTCGGGCAGTTCGGGCACGCTATACCTCGATGGCTGCGGCTTCGGCCAGCGTCTTCCGCCGTCCGAACAGCCTGGCGCCGAGAATGCCGACCTCGTACAACACCATCAGCGGAACGAGCATCACCATCATGTTGAACACATCGGATGTCGGCGTCAGGATGGCCGCGAGAACCGCGTTGATCAGCAACGCATAACGTCGGTTCCGCGACAAGAACGCGGGCGTGACGAGCCCCATCCTGGCAGCCAGGGTCACGGCCACCGGAAGGTCGAACATTAGGCCGAACGCCAAGTAAAACTTGATCGTGAAATCGATATACATCTCGGCAGAGATCATGGGTTTGAGGCCACGCTCGACTCCGAACCCGATCAAGAATTTGAGCGCGAAAGGCAGCGCCACCAGACCGCAGAACGCAAGACCCCCGAGGAAAAACAGGTACGACATGAGAATGAACGCGACGGTGTAACGACGCTCCGATCGATAGAGGGCCGGGGCGATGAATCGCCAGACCTGATAAAAAATCAACGGCAGGACGAGCAGCAGGCCGACCGTCAGCGAAACCTTGAGCGAGACCCAGAACGCCTCGGTCGGGGCCAGGAATACCAGTTCGGTTCCGAGCGGAGCGGTCACCCACTTCAACAGGGTGTCGGAGAACGAGAACGCGCCGACCGCCGCCGCGAGGACGCCCACCGCGCAGACGATGAGTCGGCGTCGCAACTCGGCCAGATGATCCAACAAGGGCATCCGACCGGTCAAAACCTCGCGCTCAGGCCCCATGGTCGGGGGGCTTCTCGGCCGGCGGGCCGGCGCCAGTCGCGGCGGGCGGACGCGTTGACGCCTCCTCCGCCGCGCGGAGTTCGTCGCGAACCTGGGACTGGGCGTCGTCGACCGTCTGTCTTAACGCCGCAAACGCCCGACCGAGAGCGCGGGCCAACTCGGGAAGCCGCTGGGGGCCTAGGACGATCAACCCGAGCAGCAGAATGACGACGAGCTCTGGAAACCCGATGCCGAACATGGATGCGAATTCACCCGGCGGGCCGAGTCAGGAAGATATCTCGGCCAGCCGGGATTGACGGACGAGTGCATTCATCCGGTCTTTGGTCGCGAGTTTCTCTTTCTGGAGCGTCTTCTTGCGGATTTCCTCGTCCACCGGCAGAATCCGCCGTTTCAGTAATTTCGTCAGTTCCTGTTCCAACCGGTGGTGGCGCTGTTCCAACGCAGCGAACTCCTTGTTCGTTCGGCGAACGTGCTCAATCCACTCCTCGTCCCCGTCAAACATAGCCGTCTCCTCCTGGAGCCAGAGCCGCTCTCGCGGCAATCCGTAAGCCATCGGAGCACGTCGGCACTCGTCTTAACCGAGCCATTCCATCACGAGCGCGTCTTCGCAGGGGTCCGTGTAATAGCGGGAGCGCACGCCGACGGCGTGAAAGCCGAAACGCTCGTAGAGCGCAATGGCGGTGCGGTTAGACCGACGCACCTCCAGGCTGGCCTTCGTAATCCCGCCTTCGCCATCCCGGAACAGGTGGTCCACGAGCTGTCCCGCCAGCCCCTGGCGCCGGCAGTCGGGATGGACCGCTAGGTTGAGCAGATGGAGTTCATCGACGATGACCCATCCGCCAACGTAGCCGACGATCGCGTCGTCTCTCGCGGCGATCAGAAACCGCGCGAACGGGTTCTCCCGGAGCTCGGCTAGAAACATCACGTCCGTCCACGGGTTAGAGAACGACATCCGCTCGATCGCCAGCACCTCGTCGAGGTCGCGTTCGGCCATTGGTCTGATAGACAGGCTCGGGAGCACACGATCCGCTGGTGGGAAGAACTGCATGGGACTCGACTCACGATCGATCATAGCCAGGATCCAACCCCAACACCAGGCGGCGCCGGCTGCCGACGAGCCCCCGTTCCCAATTGACTTCGGCCGTCGCGCGCCTGAGGTATCTCGGCAGCAACTCGGCAACCGGCGTCGTCTCTCCCGCGGCAAGACGACGCGCCCCCAGCTCCGCGACCGCCGCCGCCGTCATCCTCGTCGCCCGACGTGGGAAGCGGCCGCGTGTACCCAGCGCGGCGGCCAACGGCTCCTGATGAAGGAGGGCCCCGTCACCGACGCACCAGACCGCCTCGCCGTGCTCCAATGACTCCGCCCACTCCACAGGCGAGACGACCACCTCATCGGTCAGGGGTTCGGGGACCCCCCCGGCACCGTGCCGAAAGAGCCTGGCGTAGATCTCCCCTCGCTTGGCGTCCAGGCAGGCGGCGACCAACCCATCGACTCCCCACGAGGCCGCCATGGCATCGAGAGTCCCGATCGACGCGACCGGTATGGCGCGCGCGCTGACGAGCCCCTTCACCAGGCTCACCCCGATCCGCAGGCCGGTAAACGAGCCAGGGCCAATCGACAGCGCAAGACCGTCGAGATCCGCCACCCGCCACCCAACGTCCGATAAAAGCCGATCGATCGCGGGAAACAGCTCGCGCGAGGTCCGGCCCTGTTCCGAACACTCGGCTTCTCTCAAGTCACCCGATCGATCGTCCCACACGGCGGCACTCGCGTGAGCGGTCGCCGTATCGATGGCCAAAATCTTCACGATGTCACGTTACCCAACCCCCTATTGAGGATCACGCGGTCAGCGCGAGGCCACCACGATCTCCTGAAACTCGATCTGCAGCGTCCCCGCTTCGCTGGAGGCGGTGATTGAGAGCGGTCTCCACCCGTCGCCGACTCGCACGTACCGATCGAACCGGACACGGACGCGGCCGGACCCCTGGGCATCGAACCACTCCTCGCTGACGGGAAGAAACCGCGTTCGTTCCAACAGCACTTTCCGATCGAAGCGCGCCCGTCCATCGTCGAGCACGAGGAAATACAGGGTATACCGGTCGTCACCACGTTCCAACGCCACCGTGTCGAGCGGATCGATGTGGACGCCATGACTCGCCCCCAACACGCGAAGCACATCGGTCAGCGCGATGGGTCCTAACCACGGCGCCAACCCCGCCTCGATTGCCTCGACGCCCACGACCGGTTCGGGATGGCCCGGCCGCTCCAACCGCATGTCTTCGCCGTCCGCCGAAAACTCAAACAGGTCCCGGCCGAGGGGATCAATCGCCCGGACCACGAACGTCCTCGGCTCGGTGAACGTCACGGTCCCCCGCACGCTCACCGCGCGGGACCCGCTCTGGACGCCAAGCGTCACGAGCGCCCGATACGATTCAACCCGGGCCCGCTCGGTGAAGAGCCGCTCCAATTCCTCCAACGTGACGTTCCGGCGGGGCAACCCCTCGTCGGAAAGCGCCGGTCGATGCGCACCGCATCCGGCAAGCAGGGCCGCCATCAACCCCACACACACCGCGGTGCTCGACGACACCCTGCGGACTCCCCGTCTCTTCCTCTGGTTACCGGACACCCAGCGCCTCGAGGGCCTCCTGAACGTCCTCAGCGCCCACGATCTCCAAGGGCGGATCGGTGAGGCGTTCCGCGTTCCGCTTGGGAAGCACGCAGCGGGCAAACCCGAGAGCTGCCGCCTCGCGCAGCCGGCTGTCCGCTTGAGGCACGGCGCGAATCTCGCCGGCCAGACCGATCTCTCCGAACACGAGCGTGCGCGGGTCGATCGGACGGTCCGTCCAGCTCGACGCCACCGACACGGCAATCCCTAGATCGGCCGCGGGCTCTTCCAAGCACAACCCGCCTGCGACGTTGACAAAGACATCCTGGGCGCTGACCCCAAGCCCCACGCGTTTCTCGAGCACGGCTAAGAGGAGACCGAGCCGGCCGGTCTCGATCCCGTTGGCCGTTCGGCGCGGCGTTCCCAAGGCAGGGTAGGTCACCAGCGCCTGCAACTCCACCAGAATCGGGCGAGTCCCTTCGGCGCTCGCGATAATGACCGATCCGGACGATCCGTGCGATCGTTCGGCGAGAAACAACTCAGAGGGATTGGCCACCTCGGCCAAGCCGTACCCCTTCATTTCGAAGACCCCGACTTCCTGCGTCGAGCCGAACCGGTTCTTCACCGTGCGAAGAATCCGATACGGGTGCCCTTTCTCCCCCTCAAAATACAGAACGGTGTCGACAATGTGTTCGAGGACCCGTGGCCCCGCGATCGCGCCGTCCTTGGTCACGTGGCCGACGAGGAAGGTCGCGGTGCCGGTCTGTTTGGCCAGCACCATCAGCCGACCCGCCACGTCGCGAACCTGTCCCACGCTGCCGGCCGACGAATCGAGGGCGTCGCTGCGCAACGTCTGGACCGAATCGGCGATCAACGTGTGCGGCGCGTGGTGCTTCACGGCCTCGATGACCCGATCCACCGAGGTCTCGGCGAGCAGCCACACGGCGTCATTACGGACCCCGAGTCGGTCTGCGCGAAGACGGATTTGCTGGATCGACTCTTCGCCGGAGACGTACAAGACGGTGTGCCCGACCCGGGCCAAACGGTCAGCTAGTTGCAGCAACAGGGTGGACTTCCCGATCCCGGGATCGCCGCCGATCAGCGTGACCGACCCTGCGACCAATCCGCCACCCAGGACCCGATCGAGCTCACCGATCCCGGTCGCGCATCGTGCCTCGACCGATTGGACCGGAACATCGGTCAGGCGGACCGGCACCGCCCCGGCACCGCCGTTAAGCGACGCGTCGACGGTGAGTGAGCCCGCGGCTTCTTCGACCACGCTGTTCCAGGTCCCGCACTCGGCGCACCGACCGAGCCATTTCGGACTCTGGCCCCCGCACGATTGGCAGACGAAGATCGTCCGGGCTTTCCGCATGGCCCGATCATACCGAGCAGAGAATCAAAAATCAACGAAACCCAGCGCGCGTCGGACGGGGTCGAGCGCCGTTGCCGCCGCGTTCCGTCCCCGTTCGACCATGAGGGCCATTTTCCGCACATCGTAGAGGGGAACCCCCGACGCATCGACATCGATCATCACGTCGGCATGCCGCCGTTCGCGAGCGGCGTTCCGTCGGGCAAAGAGCGACACGACCTGCACCCCGATCTGCACCATGTTCGTCAACCGGGCGGTCTCAGCCGCCCGGCAATTGACGTCGACCCCGACCACGACCGACCCCGGAAACGCCGCCCGGGCGACCAGGACCGGCAACTGGCTCACCGCGCCGCCGTCCACCAGGCAACGCCCATCAATGGTCGAAGGCGTGAACACGATCGGCAGGCTGCAACTGGCCTGCACGGCGCGCGCCACATTTCCCTCGGTCAGCGTGACGAGTTCTCCCGTGCGAAGATCACACGCCACCGCGACGAAGGGGTGTGTGAGGTCGGCAAACGTCGCGGTCCCGAGGAAACGGCGGAGTATCGCACCGATTTTCTCGCTCGACCAGAACCCTCGGCGCGACAGCGACGGTACCAGCAGCCGCCGCCATGCCAGATTGAGCGCCAGGGCCTCAATCTGCGCGGTCGTATAACGCCCCGAGGCATGCAGCGCCCCGATGAGCGCGCCACCGCTTGTGCCCACAACGCCGTCAATCGGAATCGCCGCCCGAGTCAGCACGTCCAAGACTCCGATATGCCCCGCGCATCGCACGGCTCCTCCGCTCAAGGCGAGCGCCACCCCCTTCGCGTGCCGGTCTGTCATGGGCGCGAGTATACCATCCACGCCGTTGACATCGGGATAGCCTTTGGCCTATTCTCAGGCCAGCGCTATGTCGGTCCCTCCCCCCCTCGGACGCCATCGCCTGTTTCGCCGTTTTATTCTTCCGTATGCCCTCCTGATCGTCGGCACGCTGGCGGTCAGCGGCTGGTATTTCTATACGACGGCGCAAGAGGCCCTGGATCGCGAGCTCACCAAACGGTTGCTCACGGTCGCTCAGACGGTGCGGTCCGTCATGAACCCTCGTTATCTCATGGAGATGCGCCCTGGGAGCGAGGGCACCACGTTGTATGCGCTGATGCTGGCCGATCTGAAGCGATTGCAAGAAGCCTCGAGCGCAAGCCATATTTACCTGGTCGATCGCCAACACCGGATACTGTTAGATGCCATGGAGCAGACGCCGATCGGGCACGAATACCTCTTCCTGAAGTTGGACCTTGCGGAGTTGGACGAGGTGTGGAAGGGACGCTCGATGGCCTCGCTGTTGTATCAAGGGCAGAACGGCCGCTATTACAAGTCGGGCTATGCCCCCTTGCTGGATCGGGATGGGACGATCATGGCGGTGGTGGGAGTCGAAGCCGGAGCCGACTTTTTCGACGTCCTGACCGCGACCAAACGACAGGTCGCCCTGATCGTGCTGATCAGCGTCCTGATTCTACTCCCCATCGGGTTGTGGCTTTCCCGATCAATCATCCGCCCCCTCTCCGCCCTCGTTTCCGCCATCGACCGCGTCGGAAAGGGCGAAGCCTCCCCCAAGGTTCAGATCCCCACCCAGGACGAGATTGGGTATCTCGGTCGACGGTTCAACGAGATGGTCGATGCGCTCGCGGAAAAAGATCGGCTTCTCACCCGTCTGTACGAACAGGAACGAGAGCGCGCCGATCGTCACCGGGGATACAGCGACTTCCTGCTCCGAAGTATGACGACCGGGGTGATCGGGGTGGACGCCGTCGGTCGCATCACCCGATGCAATCCGGCCGCCCTCGACATTCTCGATCTGCCACCCGATTGGTCGGCAGATGACGCGCCGTCGCCACCGTTTGGGAACGAGCACCCGATCCTGAGTCTGCTCCACACGACCCTGACGGGCGACGGCTCCCACCTTCGCCAGGAGTTCTGGCTGCGGACCGAATCGGGGCGCCATAAGTGGGTCGGCGTTCACACCGCGCCGTTGCACAACCAGGAAGGGTGCCTCGTCGGCGCGTCGGCCCTCATCACCGACCTGACCGCCGTCCGCCGATTGCAGGAAGATGTCCGTCGAAAGGATCGACTTGCCGCCATCGGACAATTATCCGCGGGAATCGCGCACGAGATCCGAAACCCCCTGGGCGCGATCGAGGGGTTTACCGAGCTGCTCGCTCGGAAAATACACGACCACGGCACGCTGCAGATTCTCGGCGAAATCGTGCACGAAGTGAAACACCTCAACCATATCGTCACGAACTTTCTGGCCTTCGCCCGGGAACCCCAGCTTCATTATGAACCCACCGATATCAGCGCACTGATCGAGAATACATTGACGCTGTTGCTGTCCACACATCCGCAGCCCGTCACGTTGGCCAGCCGGCTGCCCGCTGGGCTTCCCCTCGTCCCCATCGACCCCAATGAGTTCCGGCGGGCTTTGTTCAACATCCTCATCAATGCCCTGCAGGCCATGCCGGATGGCGGCGTCTTGCAGGTTGACGCCGACGTGACCGACGAGTGGCTCACGGTCACGATCCGGGACAACGGTCCCGGCATCCCGGACACGGTGAAGGATCGCATTTTCAACCCCTTCTTCACCACAAAGGACGAGGGTACCGGTCTGGGATTGGCCATCGCACATAAAATCGTCGACGGACACCAAGGGGTGATCGAGGTCGACAGCGCTCCGGGTTCGGGAACTGCGTTTACGATTCGCCTTCCGCTGGAAAGGACACACGATGAAGCGTATCCTCATCTCTGAAGATAAGAGCTCCATGCGCCATATGCTGCGTCAAGTCTTCGAAGAGAATGGCTTTGACGTCGTGGAGGCTTCTGACGGCGAAGAAGCCGTGAACAAGATCCGGGAGGGGGCACTCGATCTCGTGATCACCGACGTGAAAATGCCCAAAGCCGACGGGATGACGGTCCTGAAGGAATGCCGAGCCGCGCTTCCGCGGACCCCGGTCATCGTGATGACCGCCTTCGGCACGATCGAGAATGCCGTCGAAACCATGCGTCACGGCGCCTTCGATTACATCGTCAAACCGTTTTCCATCAGCGAAATCGAACTCAAGGCGCAGCGCGCCTTTGAGCAGGGGCGGTTGGTCTCTGAGAATGAATACCTCAAAGAAGAGCTGTCGCATCAGGTCGGTCATATCGTCGGACATGGGGAGAAAATGCAGCACGTCTATCGCCTCATCCGAAAGGTGGCGATCGGCACTCCCCCCGTCTTTATCCTCGGAGAAAGCGGGACGGGCAAGGAGTTGGTCGCCCGTGAAATCCACCGACAAAGCGCGCGAGCGGCACATCCGTTCGTCGCGGTCAACTGTGCCGCCCTGTCCGAGGGATTGTTGGAAAGCGAGCTCTTCGGTCACGAGCGCGGAGCCTTTACGGGTGCGCTTTTCCAGAAGAAGGGACGATTTGAACTGGCCGACGGCGGCACCCTGTTCCTGGATGAGGTGGCCGAGTTGTCCCCGCAACTCCAGGTCAAGCTCCTCCGCGCCCTCCAAGAAAAAGCGTTCGAACGCGTCGGCGGCACCAAGACCATCACGACGGACGTCCGGATCCTCGCGGCCACCAATCGGGACATCCGCCTGGAGGTTGCAGAACGCCGATTTCGCGAGGATCTATTCTTCCGACTCAACGTCGTCTCGATCACGCTCCCTCCGCTCCGCGAGCGGCTCGAAGACATTCCGGAGCTCGTCGATTACTTCCTTTCCAAATACTCCGCCGCAATGCATAAACCCATCTCGCTGGCCCCGGACGTGCTGACGTGTTTAACCGCCTACTCGTGGCCCGGCAACGTCAGAGAGTTGGAGAATCTGATCGAGCGTCTCATCGTGCTGGCGGACGGCGATCGAGTCCACTGCGCGGATCTGCCGTCTGAGATCACGGGCGGCTCCCCCTCTCCGTCGGCATCCACCGAGGGATTGACCGGAAGGATCGATCAGCTCGAGCGCGAGATGATCCGGCGCACGATCGAAGATTGCGGCCACAACCAAACGCGGGCGGCAAAGATTCTCGGGCTCAAACGCAGTTCGCTTTAGTACAAACTCAAAAAATATGGCCTGCGCCCGTCATCCGTTTAGCTCCTGTCCCGAGAGCTTCTTCGGCTCGGGCATGCCACACCGGGGGAGGCGTTCCGTGTGGCGCGGCCGCTCCACGTGCGCGGTTCTGTTGGGAGTGGGCGTGTGGATCGTCCTGACGGGCCTGGCCGCCCCAGTCAATCAAATCCAGCGCCATATCGCTGCGCTCGAAGAGAAATTGAAGCGACTGGAACAGCAGGAACACGCGCTCATCACCCGACAGGATGAGCTCAGCCGTACCATCAAACAAATGAAGACCGAGTCCCGCAGTCGCTCCGGACCGTTCACCAACAGAAAGATCGAGAGCTCCCTTCAGGAGTTGCGGGCCATCCTGGTCGACATGGGCGACCTTGACCGGCAAGAAACGGAGACGGTTCGCGATCTCGAGTCGGCAAAAACGAGCCTGCGGTCCGCCATCCGGAATGAGGTGGCACGGATCGTCGCCGACCCGTCATCCGGCAATCCGGCGGCGCGGCAGACCCTTGGGAACCTCCTCGAAGCCTACCCGACCGCACCGGACACGCCGCCCGTCCCTCCGGTTCACCAGTGGCCGGCAATCCCCTCAAGCGCCGAGCCCGACATGATCACGGAGCGGGCGACGTTGCTGCGGAACGAGCGGGAACGCCAGGATGTCGCGCTCCGGGAAGTTGAATTGATCCATCAGCTCCTCGAGGACGAGCACGCGCTGTGCGAATCGGTCGGCGACCCGGAAGCCAGTGTACACATCCAGCGGCGCGCATTGAACCGACGCATCGAAGAAGCCGCCGCCCAAATCTCCGCATCCAGGCGAGCCATGCGAAGCCTCGATGAGACCTTACAACGCCTCGAGGCCAGACTCCAGAAAACTGGTCAGGCTCCATAGCGTGTCTGCTTCGCCCACGACTTGACAGGCGCGATGCAGAGAAGGAGAATGAAGCCGATGAATCGCCGCAGCTATGTGTGGTATGCTCTGCGCCTCGGTCTCGCCGTTCCGTTCCTGGCGCTGGGGGTCCGGGGCGGGTCGGCCGAAGCAGCCGGGGATCCAGCGAGCGGGAAGACCGTCTACGAAAAAAACTGCCAAGGCTGTCATGGCAAGACGGGCGGCGGGGTAGGCGGCGCCACCCCCAGCTTGGCGGACGCGGGCCGAATGGCGGCTAAAACCGATGCGGAAATCTTTGAAACAGTGACCAGCGGCCGAGCGGGGACCGGAATGCCCGCGTGGGGGAAAATTTTGAGCGAGCGCGACCGCTGGAACGTCGTGGCATACATCAGGACACTTGCCGGACGATAACCTGTGACCATTGCCGATCCTGGTCGCGGCATCCGATGGTCCCTCCCGATTGACAAGGTCTTCATCGAGTGTTAGCTTAGGCGCTGTGTTTCCCACGCGTCACACATAATAGCGCATGAACAGTCCCCAACTCCTCGTCATCGATCAGGACACGGTCGTGCAACACGCGGTCGAAACCACCTTGAAACCACAGGGATTCGAGGTGACCTTGGTTGGAGACGGCCTCTCGGCGCTCGATGTCGCGCTGGCTACCCCCCCCGACGTCATCCTGGCCGACTATCGGATGGAGGGGATGAACATCTTCCGCTTTTTCGAAAAGCTGAAGCAGAAACATGCCTCAAGAGCCATCGCCTTGCTCCTGCTGGTCAATCCCGGCGAGGTGTACGACGAATTGACGCTCCGACTGGTTGGCGTCTCCGATTTTCTCCGGAAACCTCTCGATTCGCATGAGCTGATCGAACGCGTCAAACGCTACGCCCCAATACCCGCATCCGTTCCGTCCGCGGCCCCGTCCGCCGGCAATTCTGAGGGCGACGTGGTCAAAATCGAGGACCTGTTGGGGTGGTCGCATCCATCCGGGATTTCACCCTTTTCAGAGTTGTCTCAAGAACAGCCTGCGGGGATCGATGTGAGTCTAGAGCCTCCTTCAAATTCCCCAGGCATGCCGGAGGACGATTCGTTTCTCGACCGTAATGAGATCACTCCCACGGACTTTCTTTCCGGCCCTTCCGAGCAGGCGGGTGCAACCGCTGACAGGGGCACGACGAGCGAGCTGGCGGATTCCGCCACCCCGACCGAAGCCGCCCCGTTCCCTCCTCCGGTTGAGATGGACGATCCGTTTGGCTCCGTTGACCGCCCACTTCCGGTATCGCCGACGAATCCAACGCCAGCAGCTGAACACTCCACGAACGGTCTTTCCAAGCAACCCAAGGAATTGGTCGACCGGGTGGCGAAAGACCTGGTGGAAAAAGTGGCGTGGGATGTTGTCCCCGGTCTTGCCCAACAGTCGCTGGAACCCATCATCAAAGCGGTCGTCGAACGCATCGTCTGGGAAACCGTTCCGACCATCGCAGAAGCCGCCATCAAACAGGAAATCGAGCGGCTCAAAAACGACAACGGCTAGAGCCGTTCGAGCGCCCTTCCAACCGAAACTCCCGCCGCTCCCCGAAATACTTCTTGTGGATGATTTCCTGTCTCGTCCTTTACAATCCGTGTGGCCGGATGGTATGATGGCCGCTGATTGACGGTCGTCCCTTCTTCGCTCTGATGCCAAATCTCGATACGGTTTATCGACCCGGCGAGGTCGAAGCGCGCTGGTCGCAAATGTGGCTCGACCGCGGCCTGTTCCGGGCCGACGCTGATTCCCGCGCCGCCGGCTCCTACTGCATCGTCATTCCTCCGCCGAATATCACCGGCTCGCTCCACGTCGGGCATGCGCTCAACAACACCCTCCAGGACATTTTGATTCGTTGGCACCGGATGCGCGGCGATGCCACGCTGTGGCAGCCCGGGACGGACCACGCCGGGATCGCCACGCAAAACGTCGTGGAACGGCAACTACGGGCCGAGGGAACCTCGCGCGATGCACTGGGGCGCGAGGCATTTGTGGAGCGCGTGTGGGCGTGGCGAAAGGAATCCGGCGGACGGATCATCGAACAGCTCAAGCGATTGGGTGCCTCGTGCGATTGGACTCGCGAGCGTTTTACCTTGGACGAAGGCCTGTCAGCGGCGGTGCGCGAAGTGTTCGTACGCCTGCACCACGAGGGGCTGATCTACCGCGCCGAGCGATTGATCAACTGGTGCTGGCGGTGCGGCACGGCGCTGTCGGACATCGAAGTGGAACACGAAGACACCGGCGGAACCATGTACCACATCCGGTATCCCCTTGCCGATGACCCCGCTCAGTCGCTGACCGTCGCCACGACCCGTCCCGAGACCATGCTTGGAGATACCGCTGTCGCGGTCCATCCTGACGACCCTCGGTTCAATCGGTTGATCGGAAAACAAGTCTCGCTCCCCCTCACGACGAGGACGATCCCGATCGTTGGTGACGCGATCCTCGTCGACCGCGAGTTCGGCACCGGCGCGGTGAAGATCACCCCTGGCCATGATTTCAACGACGAGAAGGCCGGCCATCGGCACGGGCTCGACACAATCTCGCTCTTTGACGCCCGGGGGACGATTACTCCCTCTGCTTACCCTGAATCCCAAGTGCTTAAGGACCTCGGGAAAACCCTTGCTCACAAGCCGATCAAGGAAGCACGAGCGTTAGTCGTCGAACGTCTCGAACGTGAGGGCTACCTCCTCAAGACCGAGGACCACCGCCATGCAATTGGCAAATGTTACCGTTGCAAGACGGTTGTTGAGCCGTTCTCCTCGCCGCAGTGGTTCGTCAAGGTAAATGACCCGGCGAACTCACTGGCCGGGCCCGCGATTGAAGCCGTCCGTAAAGGCACCATTCGCCTGCTCCCTGAAGGATGGGTCAACAACTACTTGGGATGGATGAACAACATCCAGGATTGGTGCGTCTCACGGCAAATCTGGTGGGGCCACCGCATCCCGGCATGGTACTGTACGGCGTGCGACCCGGCGGTCACGCGTGTTGGGGGAAAAGGCCATTCGACCTGTCACATCGGGAAAGACGCACTCCCCATCAAACCACCGCGTGCGCAACCTCATGAAGATGTGCGCGCTTGTCCGAGGTGCCAGTCGACTGCGTTGATCCAAGACCCCGACGTGTTGGACACCTGGTTCTCCTCCGCTCTTTGGCCGTTCTCGACGCTAGGATGGCCGGATGAAACCTCGGCGTTTTACAGAAAGTTCTACCCCACGAAGACGCTCGTCACGAGCTTCGATATCTTGTTCTTCTGGGTCGCGCGGATGATCATGATGGGCCTTCATTTCACGAAGAAGGTCCCATTTAAAGATGTTTACATCCACGCCCTGGTCCGCGACGCCGAGGGGCAGAAGATGAGCAAGTCGAAGGGCAACGTGATCGACCCGCTCAGCATCATGGACCAGTACGGGACCGACGCGTTGCGCTTTACGCTTGCCGCGATGGCCTCCCCTGGGCGAGATGTCAAACTTTCGGAGCAACGGATCGAGGGCTATCGCAACTTCGCCAACAAGCTCTGGAACGCATCGCGGTTCGTCCTCATGAATACGGAAGGCCACGCGATCCACGATGATCCGACCAAGCGTTCACTCGCCGACCGGTGGATCACCGTCCGTCTGAATCGTTGTATCAACACCGTGTGGCAGAACCTCGAAGCGTACCGCTTCGACGAGGCCGCCAACCTGATCTATCAATTCATTTGGCACGAGTTCTGTGATTGGTACATCGAGCTCGCGAAGCCCCGGCTTGCGCCCGATACCGCTCCCGAAGACGCGGCCGCGACGCGCGCGACCATGGTCTCAACGTTGGAAACGACGCTCCGGCTCTTACATCCGTTGATGCCATTCATCACAGAGGAGATTTGGCAGAAAGTGCCGCATGATGGCGACACTATCGTTCGGGCCCAGTTTCCCCAGCCGGCACTTGTGTCCATCGACGATCAGGCGATCGAAGGCATCATGACCGACGTGATCGCCGTCATCACCGCGATCAGGACCACTCGAAGCGAGCTCAACGTCGCACCCGTTCAGCTCCTCCGCGCCGGACTCAAGACCTCGGCGGTGACCGCCAAGCGTCTTCTTGATTACGGCGAGCAAGACATTTGCCGGCTCGCCCGACTCTCTCAGTTCCATGTCGGGCCCGAGGTATCCGCTCCCTCGAGCGCCGTCGTCAGTGCCACTGCTGTAGGTGAGCTCTTTGTCGTCTTGGAAGGTGTCGATCGCGAGAAAGAACGCGCTCGTTTACAAAAGAACCTGGATGCCACTCACGTCGAGTTGGTACGGCTCGACGCGAAGTTGAAGAATCCTCAGTTTGTGACCAAGGCACCCGCAGACGTCGTCGCCGACCACGAGCGGCGCCAATCCGAACTCCGTCAACAGACCCTTTTACTCGCCGAACAAATCCGCCGTTTCGACAGTGGGACTGGTATACCATGATTGCCCCGCCAGCCGTGCTCCGTGAGTTCGTCGAGCGGGCGCTCGCGGAAGATCTCGGGCGCGGCGACGCGACCACGCAGGCACTCTTCTCCGACCCCATCGCCGCCGAGGGACGCATTCGCACGCGGGTGGCGACCGTGATGGCCGGAGGGCCGGTTGCAGCGCTGGTCTTCGAGCACCTCGATCCCGCGGCGGCGATCGAGCTCCCCGCAGCCGAGGGATCGTTCATCGACGCCAACGGACCGCTGCTCACCGTGCGTGGGGACGGTCGGGCGATCTTATCGGCGGAGCGGGTCGCCTTGAATATCCTGCAGCGCCTCTGCGGGATCGCCGCACTGACCAGAACGTTCGTGGAGGCCACGCGGGAATTCAACGTGAAGGTCGTCGATACCCGGAAAACCCCTCCGGGGTGGCGTCTGCTGGATAAATATGCCGTGCGCTGCGGCGGAGGGAGCAACCACCGCATGGGCCTCGATGACGGGATATTGATCAAAGACACGCACCTGGCCCTCATCGGAGCCCCGCGAACGGGACGGGTGACCGAGGCGGTGCGTCGGGCCAAGGCTTCCGGCGGACGCTTACTGAAGGTCGAAATTGAGGTACAGACGCTCGAGGAAGTCCGCGAAGCGGTGGACGCCGGAGCGGACGCGATTCTGCTCGATAACATGAGCGTGGACGGGATCCGCGCCGCGCTCGCGCTGATCAAGCGCCGCGCGCTAGTTGAAGTGTCCGGCGGCGTGACGCTGCGAACGATCCGGGACATCGCCGCGCTCGGCGTCGACGTAATCTCGGTCGGCGCGTTGACCCATTCCGTTCCCGCAGCCGATCTTCATCTTGACCTATGGCCGATCCCCTCTCAATAGAGGCCATTCTGAACCGTCTTTCGGTTCCAGACCAGTGGAATATCCACGTCTTCGACCACCTCACATCCACCAATACCTTGGCGTTAGAATGGGCGGCGACGGACGCTCCCCACGGCACCGTGCTCCTGGCCGAGTTGCAAAGCGCCGGTCGCGGTCGAGGCGATCGCCCATGGAGGACTCCGCGCGGGACCGCCCTGGCTCTTTCGGTGATCCTTCGCCCTTTCATCGAGAACGAGCGGGTGCCGTGGATCGGTCTGGCCGCCGCCGTTGCAACGGTTGATGCGATCGAAGCCGTTTCCGGGCTCCAGTGCCGTGTGAAGTGGCCGAACGACGTCCTGATCGGTCAGAAAAAAGTCGCCGGTATTCTGACAGAATGTCGTTTCAAAACCGAGAACGCACCACCCGCCGTCGTGGTCGGGATCGGGGTCAACGTCAATAATCGCGCCGCTGCCTTGCCCGAAGACATTCGCGCATCAGCGACGTCCCTCCTTGATGCGACCGGCGGCGAAACCGATCGAAATCAGTTGGCCGCCGCGCTTTTAGACGCCTTGGCTTGCTGGGTCGGTACGCTCAGACACGGAGTGGAGAAATTATCCGGGCGATGGACGATGGCGAGTGCCACGCGGGGACAGCAGCTTGCGATTCTGACCCCCGACGGCGTCGTGGAAGGTGCCGATCGTGGTCTCGACTCAACCGGATGCCTGATGCTTGAACAGCGGAACGGCGTTCGCCGCGCGATTCATTCCGGAGAGGTCTTGCTGTGCCGGACTGCCGTTCCCCCCTTGGTCTAACAGATACCAGGATGACAACCCGACCTCGCCGCCCGTTGCTGCTCGCCATCGACATTGGGAACACCAACATCGTCGTTGGTCTCTTCCTGGGTCGCGTCCTCAAACACGAGTGGCGGCTGGCGACCCACGTCAACCGGACGACCGACGAATATGGGCTCACTCTTTGCGAGCTGGTCCGTACCGCCAGGTCGGCCTCTCCGACCACCGCAATCATCTCCAGTGTCGTCCCAAGCCTCACTCCACTATTTGTCGATCTTCTGGGGAAGTACTTCGGAGTCGTCCCGCAAATTGTCACCCACCGCTTCCCACTCGGCCTTTCAATTCGGTACACCAAACCCGAGGAGATCGGCGCAGACCGCCTTGTCAATGCGGCCGCGGCCTACGATTCGTACGGGGGACCACTCATCATCGTGGATTTTGGGACCGCCACGACGTTTTGTGCCGTCTCGGCTGATGGGGCGTATCTGGGAGGGGTGATCGCTCCCGGAGCCTCTATTTCGGCCGAGGCGTTGACCGTGCGGGCGGCCAAGCTCTCAAAGGTGGAGTGGATTCGGCCCAGCAAGGTGATCGGCCGCGACACCACCGCCAGTATGCAGACCGGGATGATCCAGGGACACGCGTGCATGGTAGACGGCATTATTCGTCTCATGCAAGACGAACTCGGTGGACGTTGCCGTGTCGTCGCCACGGGAGGCCTCACGTCCTTGATCGCCACGGCCACCACGAGCATCGACACCGTGCGTCCCCATCTGACCCTCGAAGGCCTGGCGCTCCTGGCCGAGCGGGCAGGGTCTGTCAGGGGCAGACCCTCTTCAAATCGTCCACAACCTGTCAGAAAATCACCAAAAACATCGCGGTAAGCCACTATCGGCCTTGACAAGTCCTTCGCCCCTTGTTAAATTGCTGTTAGCACTCTCGACCAATGAGTGCTAAGGCTATTTCTACGGAGGGATCGAGGGCAGCTGATGGGGCTCACCGGCCGAGACCAAGAGATTCTACGTGCCACGATCGTGTGTTATATCAGGACGGCCACACCGGTCGGGTCACGGACGTTAACCAAGAGCTCCGAGCTGGGGTTGAGCCCGGCCACGATCCGCAACGTGATGGCCGACTTGGAGGAGATGGGCTTTCTGGCGCAACCACACACCTCATCAGGCCGGGTTCCGACCGAAAGGGCGTATCGCTACTACGTCGACTATCTCTTGGATGCGGCCCCAGGGCTTTCAGGGAAAGAGGGATTGGCGGCGCTCCGGTTGACCCCGTCGGACGACGTCAAAGACACGCTGCACGAAGTCTCTCGTCTCCTGTCATTGTTGTCGAACTACACCGGAGTGGTGGTCACACCCAGATTTTCGAGCCTTCGGTTCAAACGTGTAGAATTCGTCCGTTTGGGTGGGCGGTCTCTCCTCGCGATCTTCGTCACCGAAGACGGGTTCATTCAGCACCGAAAGGTCGACATGGATGAGGAGCCTTCGGTCGAACAACTTCGATTGATCGCCGAGGAACTCAATACACGGTTTCGCGGTCAGGACCTGCGCACGATCCGTACGATCCTCATCGAGGAAATGCGTGAACACAAGCGGCAGTATGATCAACTGATGGACCAGGTCATCAATGCCGCCCAGGGCGCATTGAATCACCAACCGGACGACCTGTTCGTCGAGGGCAAGGCCAACATCCTCGATCTGCCGGAATTTGCGGACGTGGCCAAAATGAAAGCATTATTTAAGACGTTCGAAGAGAAATACATGATGATGACCTTGGTCGACAAGGGCCTCGATAGCCACGGCGTGCAGGTATTCATCGGCTCGGAAAACGCCGTGCTTGGCGTCAACGACCTCAGCCTCGTCCTGGCCAATTATCGATGCGGAGGGCAAACCTATGGCACCCTCGGCGTGCTGGGACCGACGCGGATGGAGTACGCCCGCGTCATTCCGTTGGTCGATCACGTGGCCACGTTACTAGGACAGTTCCTCCAAGAACAATCTCGATCCGTTCGGTCGCAGGGGTTGTAACGCCCCGTGCCCGTGAAAAGTTCGCTGACAAGGATGGACGATGGCGCATAAACGCGAGCACAAGATCCAGGTTGGAGACAACTCCGCGGACGTCGCAGCGGCAAGCGAAGCCGTTACGGGCGGCTCAACCGTGGAATCCGATAGCCCGGAGAGCGATCTGGCCCTTCGGCTCGACGCGAAAGAGCGGGAATGCGCCGAAACCAAAGACCGCTATCTTCGCCTGTGTGCAGAATTTGAAAATTACAAGAAGTTAGCGCAGCGAGATCAGGTGGACTACACCAAGTATGCGGCCGAGAAGGTGATCAAGGAATTGTTGCCCGTGGCTGACAACTTGGAGCGCGCCATCGCCCACGCGCGGAGCGCCAATGCCGACCCGGTGATCGTGAATGGGCTCGATCTCATCGCCCGCCAACTTCAAGACGCGTTGCAGAAGGCCGGCGCCGAACCCATCGTGGCCGTCGGGAAACCCTTTGATCCGTCGCTCCATCAAGCGCTTGCCCAGGTGGAATCCGGCGAACATGAGCCCGAGACGGTGATCGAGGAAGCGCAGCGTGGATACATTCTGCACGGCCGGATTCTTCGGCCGTCGCTGGTCACGGTCAGCAAAAAACCTGCGTCTTGAGTGCTTGCGCTGACCTTGTGGGACATGGTAGAACTCGGAAGTTTGATCGGCAGTCTGAATTCGTCAGAAAAAGCGCGGTGTTTCAGAGTCTCGACGCACGATGCGTCGGCGTCGCGTCGTCACCGATGGACGCGATGGCGAAACAGCGCAGGTTCGGCCAAGTCAAGTTCTGAAAGGAGACTCCATGGGTAAAGTTATCGGCATCGATCTCGGCACGACCAACTCCTGCGTCGCCTTTGTGTCGGGAGGAGAGCCTGTCGTCATCGCCAACTCGGAAGGCAGTCGGATCACACCATCCATCGTGGCGATTACCGATAAGGGCGAACGACTGGTCGGGCAGATCGCCAAACGTCAAGCGATCACCAATCCGGAGAACACGATCTTTTCGATCAAGCGGTTGATGGGGAGGAAATTTGCGTCGGCTCAGGTCCGTGAAGCGATGAAACGCCTCCCTTATAAGATGGTCGAAGCGAAGAACGGCGACGCGCACGTGGAGATTCGGGGCAAGGCGTATAGCCCGCCTGAGGTTTCGGCCATGATCCTCCAGAAAATGAAGAAGACCGCGGAGGACTATCTGGGCGAACCCATCACGGAGGCGGTCATCACGGTCCCGGCGTATTTTGACGACAGCCAACGCCAGGCGACGAAGGACGCCGGCGAGGTCGCGGGGCTCAAGGTTCTTCGCATCATCAATGAACCGACCGCCGCGTCGTTGGCATACGGGTTAGACAAGAAAAAGGACGAGCGCATCGCCGTCTACGACCTCGGAGGCGGGACATTCGACGTCTCGGTCCTCGAAATCGGAGACGGGGTCTTTGAAGTCAAGTCCACCAACGGAGACACCTACCTCGGCGGCGACGATTTCGATCTGAAGGTCATGGATTGGTTGATCGAAGAGTTCAGGCGCGACCAGGGCATCGACCTCCGCAAGGACAAGATGGCTCTCCAGCGACTCAAGGAGGCCGCGGAGAAAGCTAAGATCGAACTTTCCTCGTCCCAGGAGACCGAGATCAACCTGCCGTTCATCACGGCTGACGCGAGCGGGCCCAAGCACCTGGTGATCAAACTCACGCGGGCCAAGCTCGAACAACTCGTCGAGGACCTCGTCCAGCGGACGATCGGCCCTTGTCGGCGCGCCTTGTCCGACGCCGGACTGAGCCCGCAGCAGATCGACGAAGTCGTGCTCGTCGGGGGGATGACCCGCATGCCGAAGGTTCAGCAGGCCGTTCGCGACCTCTTCGGTAAGGAGCCCCATAAAGGGGTGAACCCCGACGAGGTGGTCGCCATCGGAGCGGCCATCCAGGGCGCCGTGCTCAAGGGGGAGGTCAAAGATGTGCTCTTGCTCGACGTCACGCCGCTCTCGTTGGGCATCGAGACCCTTGGCGGGGTGTTCACCAAACTCATCGAGCGCAACACCACCGTCCCGACGAAAAAAAGTCAGACCTTCTCCACCGCGGCCGACAACCAGACCGCGGTGACGATCAGGGTGGGACAAGGTGAACGGGAGATGTTCGCCGACAACAAGCTGTTGGGCCAGTTCGATCTCGTCGGCATTCCGTTGGCGCCACGGGGCGTTCCGCAAATCGAGGTCACGTTCGACATCGATGCCAACGGCATCGTACACGTAGCGGCCAAGGACCTGGGTACGAATAAGGAACAATCGATCAAGATCACTGCCTCGTCCGGGCTCTCAAAGGACGAAATCGACAAGATGGTCAAGGAGGCCCAGGCGCACGCGGAGGAGGATAAACAGCGCAAAGAATCCGCCGAAGCGCGCAACGAAGCCGATACCGCCATCTACGGCGTGGAAAAATCGTTGCAAGAGTTCGGGGACAAGCTCTCCGAGAGCGAGCGCGCCGCGATCAACGAGAAGATCGCCGAAACCAAGAAGGCCGTCGAAGCGAACGATCCCGTCGCCATCAGAGCTGCGGTCGCGGCGCTGTCCACCGCCTCGCACAAATTGGCGGAGGAAATGTATAAAAAGACCGCCGCAGCGGCCGGTGCGCAGGGACAAGCCGGTGGACCGTCCGGCGACGGCGCTGGCGGGGAGGAGAAGCCCAAGGACGAGCACGTCGTCGACGCGGTGTACGAAGAAGTCGACAAAGAGAAGAAGTAACGGGATCTCACGCAAGCGCTTCGGAGCCTGAGGTGGCCACAACACCACGCGATTACTATGACCTCTTGGGGGTTCCCCGCACAGCCGGGGAGGAGGAACTCAAGAAAGCCTATCGGAAGCTGGCCCTGAAATACCATCCCGACAAAAATCCGGGAGACAAAGCGGCCGAAGCCCACTTTAAAGAGATCAATGAAGCTTACAGCGTGCTCAGCGACCCCGAAAAACGCCGGGCGTATGACCGCTTCGGTCACGAGGCGTTTTCAGGCGCGGGCTCGGGGTCCGGATTCGGCGGATTCGACGCCGGAAATGTCGGCGATATTTTCGGCGACATCTTCGGGGAATTCTTCGGGACATCGGCCGGACGGTCTCGCCAACGCCGAGGGACCGCCGGTGCGGATCTCAAATACACGCTCACGATCGCTCTCGATGAGGTTCTCACCGGAAAAGACGCGAAGATCAAGGTTCCCCATTGGGAGGATTGCACCGCTTGCCGGGGAACCGGCGCGAAAGACGGCGCGGCCATCGCCACGTGCCCGACCTGTAAAGGCGCCGGCCAGATGCGGTTTCAGCAGGGATTCTTCGCGATCAGCCGGACGTGCCAGCAGTGCCATGGACAGGGGAAAATCGTCAAGGAGATGTGCCCCGCGTGCCGTGGTGAGCGACGCCTCCAGCGAGAGCAGACCCTCTCGCTCTGGATCCCGGCCGGCGTCGAAGACGGCACGAATCTTCGCCTGGCGGGAAAGGGTGGGCCTGGAGAGGGCGGAGGGCCACCCGGCGACTTGTACGTCGTGATCGCGGTCAAACCCCACACGATCTTCGCGCGGGATGGAGCGAATCTCCGTTGCGAAGCGCCGATCAGTTTCGCCAAGGCCGCATTGGGTGGCACTCTCGACGCGACGACGTTGGAAGGGAAACCTGTCAGCCTCAAGATCCCTGCGGGCACCCCATATGGTAAGGTCTTCAAGCTCCGTGGTCATGGGCTTCCCGACATGCAAGGCGGGGGACGCGGAGACCTCCTGGTCCATATCAGAGTCGTGGTCCCGACGAAGCTCAACCCCCGTCAAAAAGAACTCTTGGGAGAATACGCTAAACTCGACGGCGACGAGGTAGACGGCGAGCATTCGGGCATTTTCGAGAAGGTCAAGAACCTCTTCGAATAGCGCCATGTCCCTCTTCTTCCTCGCCCCGGATGCCGTGCGGGGCGATACCGTGACGATCACCGGGCCACTGGTCCGCCACATCGGCGGCGCGCTCCGCTCCCACGTCGGAGATCAACTCACCGTGGTAGACGGGGACGGCGAACGGTACCTCGTCGAGTTGACCGCCGTCGATCCGCTCGCAATTCACGCGGTGATCCGTCGACGTCTCGGCCCAGAGCCGGCGTCGGCGGTTCATCTGACTCTGGCGTTGGCGGTTCTCAAAACTCCGAACATGGATGTCGTCCTCCAAAAAGCCACCGAACTCGGCGTTGACCGCTTCGTGCCCTTGATCACACAACGGACGGTGGTCCGTCTCAAGCACGAGCGAGAACCGCGACAACTCGCGAGGTGGCGTGCGATCGCCCTGGAGGCAGCCCAGCAATCGGAACGAGGGCGGGTCCCCCGGGTCGACGCCCCGACGCGCTTCCCCGACTATCTGGCCGAGAGTAGACACGCCGACGGGACGCGCATCCTCTTATGGGAGGATGAATCGACCATGGGATTACACGACTGCCTGAGCGCCGGCGACCCTCCACGGGGCGCCACGCTGCTCGTCGGACCCGAAGGGGGATTCGACGCCGACGAGATCCGGGCCGCGCGTGCGGCCGGCATTGTCACGGTGTCGCTCGGGGACGCGATACTGCGTGCAGAGACGGCGGCGCCCACTGCGCTCGCGATCCTGCAATACGCGTGGGGCGGCCTCGGACGTCGCTCCGGGCAGCGCGCGACATGATCGACGATCCCATTCTCGCGGCCGCGGCCTCTCCCGTCATGCGTGACGATTCTCATACTCCACCGTTGGCGAAGGCCGGGTTGCTTCGCCATCCGCGAGGGACGCGTGCATCACGATTTTAATGCTGCGCCGTTGGCGCAGGCCGGGTTTTGGCGGCGCGCCGTCGCAGCGTGGATCGATCTCTGTCTCGTCAATGCCCTCTATCTCGGTTTTTTCGCAGTCGGCCACCTCGGCCTGCGGCTGGGTCTGAAATCCTCGGGAGCGCGATTTCTCTCTACGGAGTTAGTGACCGCGCTCATCCTGCCATATCTCGTGCTCTGGGCGGCGCTCGTCGCTATTTACATCGCCTACTTCACGCGCGTCGGAGGACAAACTCCGGGGAAAATGCTGACGGGAATCCGTGTTGTGGTTGAGAGCGGCGACAACCCGACGTGGGGTCAGGCCATGGTCCGTCCTCTTGGTTATCTCCTTTCCGGACTCCCCTTCGGAATCGGCTTCCTCTGGGCCGTGATCCCTCCGGGAAAGCGTGCCTTCCACGACCTGTTGACGGGTACCTACGTGGTCAGAAACCGGCAGGAGGTGTCGCCCGCGCGCGTCGGGTGGGCTCGCACCGGTTTCTTTACCATCGTCTGTTGGTCCTCCGTAATCGGCGGCGGACCTCTCCCCGCCTCGGCAGCCCTGGTCGAGCGCATCCTCGCCACGACCAACGACCACCTCATTACGGCCAGCGACGTATCGGCCTATCTGACGTTCTTTACACCGGAGACTGAAGAAACCGTGGACGCGATCCACGCCTTGATCGATCGCAACCTGCTTCTCGACGAAGCGGATCGATTCGCCATCGGAAGCCCGGACGAGCAGACGCTCAGCCGACGAGTCGAGGCCGTGGCAAAGCGAATGGGAGGAGAACAGGACCTGGAGCGGGCGCTGGCTGGGCAGGGGTGGAGCCGCGAAGACCTCCGGGCCTGGATCGCCGAAGACCTCAGGATCGCGGAGTTTCTCGACCAGCGGATCTACTTCTTCGTAATCATCCCTCCGGAAGAAATCACCCAATACTACGAAACCCACCGGGAGGAGTATGCCGCGCTGCCCCCCGAGGAGGCTCGCGAAGCGATCACGAAGCGGCTCACCCAAGAACGCGGAGACGAGAAGCGACTACAGTTCATCACCAAACTCCGGGGCACAGCAACGATCCGCATCAATCCCCCGATCTCGCCGGAAGGATGACGGTCGACAGGGTATCGGGGTGAACCGACGCCCTCGGAGGGCTCATCATCGGTCTGAGCCCCCGACCGGATCACCCGCGACACCATGACTTACTTCGAGCGGCGGCTTGGCGTCCAGATGCCAAAGGTGGCCCCGGTCGGATCTACGATCACGCTGTACCACCCGTAGCCAGGAACTTCGGCCGGCCCTTTTGCAATCGTCCCCCCGAGCGCGCGCGCCCGATCTGTGAACATCCCCACGTCATCGACGAACATAAACGGGATCCATTGCGGTGGGAGATCGTGCCGCTTCGCCTGCATCAGACCGCCACCGGTACCCTCTCCCACATCGATCATCGTATAATCCATACCCGGTATGTCCTGCAGGCGCCAGTCGAACAGGTCCTGGTAAAAACGCCTGGCTTTACCGACGTCCTGGGTCTGGAGTTCGACGTGGATAAACGGATTGCCCACCGCGTCCTCCCTTCGACGTTGACCTCCGCGATCACCAAAACAACGAAGAGTCCCAACCTGCGCTGCGGGCCGAGGACTCTTCGCGTTCCTCCGCTGCGCTCGCCCTTTCGCTCTTACGGCCTGGCGGGCGCCGTCACCGCAACGATAAACTCAAGTTCGATCGCGGCGTTGAGCGGGAGTTCCGACGCGCCGAGGGCCAACCGCGCGTGACGCCCCGTCTCGCCGAAGATCGCGACGAGCAGATCCGACGCGCCGTTCATGACTGCGGGCTGCTGCGTGAAGCCCTCTGCGGACGCCACGTGACCACCCAGCCGCACGATGCGGGCGACGCGGTCTAAGCTTCCAAGGTGCGCCTTGATCACCGCGAGCGCGTTCAAACACGCTAAGCGAGCGGCCTCGACGCCCTGCTCCACCGTCAACTCGCGCCCGAGCTTACCCGTCCACGCCGGCTTGCCGTCTTTCATGGGCAGGATGCCGCTCAAGAACAAAAGGTCTCCGCTCTGGACGGCGGGAACGTAGGAGGCGACGGGCTTCGGAGGGGAGGGCAATTCTAGGCCCAGTGCGCGCAGTTGGTCTTCGACTGACATTAGAATCCTTAGAATCCTTCCTTGGCTCGAATGCCGTCAAGAAACGCCGTGGCCCGACGGTCCACCCAGTATGACGACGCCCACGGCCGCGAGCCCTCGACAAAACCCACGTGGCCGCCGTACGCCGTAAATTCGGCCTCAAGACACGACGACCGCGTAACGGGACCCCGCGGCAAATACTCCGACGGCAGGAAGGGGTCGTCGCAGGCGCTGACGAGCAGCGTCGGGCGTCGGACTTCAGGCAGCCATGGCAACGAGCTCGATCGCATCCAATAGTCGCGCGCGCCGGCGAAGCCGTGGATCGGCGCGGTCACGTGCTCGTCAAACTGCGCGAAGCTCCGGAGCGAGCGTACACGCTTGGGATCGACCAACCCTGGAAAGCGCGCGGCCTTTGTGAGCGCCTTAGCCTTGAGCGTCCGCAGAAAGACCTGGCCGTACAGTCTTCCGAAACCGTGATCGACGCGGTGCGCCGCCACGCTCAGATCATACGGCACGGAAACGGCGACGGCCGCCCGCACCTGATCCGGCACTTTCTCTCCCCGTTCACCGAGCCACTTCAACAGGACGTTGCCGCCGAGCGAGTACCCGACCAGCCCGAGCGGCCGCGCGGGACAGCGCGCCACCAGCGTCGAGACGACGAAGTCCAGATCTCCCGTCTCCCCCGAGTGATAAAATCGCGGCAGCCGGTTGAGCTGCCCGCTGCACGAACGGAAGTTCATCGCCACGCCGTCCCACCCCCGTGCGATCGCTTCCCGCAGTAGGCCGACGATGTACTGAGCGCGCGACGAACCCTCCAACCCGTGAAGAACCAAGACTAGGGGAACATGGCGGTCTGGCGCGTCCGACTCGATCCAATCCACATCGACGAAATCCCCGTCCGGGGTCTCCCACCGTTCACGCCGGTACGACGGGATTCGATCGCGGCCGACCAGCCGCCGCCACACCGTTTGAGCGTGGCGATTGTGTAGCCACCAAGCGGGACTAAAACCACGAGGCGGAGCACCTGGTACCACGCCGCCCTTACCCTCTGTGTCGTGGGGAAGACGCTGGGATCGGCTCCCAGAAGCGCCCGCGGAGGATGAGCCCACCGGCGACCACGATCATCACCGCGCTCACCACGTGCGGCGCGCGAAACGGCCCCAGCATCAGGTCCTCGGCACGAAACGTGCTGACAAACGAACGGTCGATCGCGTACAGAATCAGATACAGGAGGAAAAGGAAGCCGTCGCGCGCAGGTCGAGTGCGCAACCGCCAGAGCAGAAAGAAAATCCCGACGTTGATCACCAGCTCGTAGAGCATCGCGGGATGGACGGGTATGCCCGGATACTGTTGCCCCGCGGGGCTGTTGGGTGGAAAGACGATGCCCCAGGGCAAGTCCGTCGGGTGGCCGTGGACCTCGCCGTTCATGAAATTGCCGAAACGGCCGAACGCCTGGCCCAGAATGACCGACGGGGCTCCGGCGTCGGCCAATTTCCAGAACGGGATCTTGTGTTTGGTCACCCACCACCACCCGGCGAGCGTCCCGCCGATCAACCCACCGTGGATCGCCAGGCCACCGTGCCAGATCGCGGGAATTTCGAGGGGGTTCGCGCCGTAGTACTTCCAATTGAAAACGACATAGTAGACGCGGCCGCCCAAGATCCCGGCAAAGAGTACCAGGGTCAAAAACGACCACCGGTCGTCGTCGGAGATCGGCAACCCCTTGCGCCGGATCTCCTTGCCGATGAGCCAGCCGCCGACCAAGAACGCGGCCAGATACATCAAGCCGTAAAAGCGGATGACGATCGGACCGATCTCGATGAGATTGGGGTGCACTCGGCGGCCTCAGGACGCTCCGCGGAGCGCTACGCGTTTGGCCCGCCGGCTTCCGCCGTGTCGCTGGAACTGATCGACGGCTTCATTGTGCTCGCGCAAGGACCGAGAAAACTGATGGGTCCCGTCGTTTCTCGATACGAAGTAGAGGTACGGAACCGAAGCGGGATACAACGCGGCTTCCAGCGCGGCGCGCCCCGGATTGGCGATCGGGCCCGGCGGAAGACCGCGACGGCGGTAGGTGTTATAGGGAGAATCCCGCACCAGATCGACTTTTCTCAAATTGCCGTTGAACCCTTTGATGGGGTAGATCACGGTCGGATCGCTCTGCAGCGGAATCCGCAGCCGCAGGCGGTTGTGGAAGACGGCCGAAATAAACGGCCGCTCGGCTTCGTCCCCCGTCTCCTTTTCGATGATCGACGCCAGCGTGACGATCTGGTGGCGGGTCAGCCCGAGGCTGGCGGCTTGGCCGTCCCACCGGGGCGAGTACACTTCTTGGAACCGGGCGACCATCTGCCGGATGATGTCTTCGGTCGAAACCCGCCGCGGAAAAGCGTACGTATCCGGGAAGAGATAGCCCTCCAAGCTCGGTTGGTTCAGCCCCACGGATTCAACGAATCGCGCGTCGTTCGTCAGTCGGATAAACTCGTCGGAATCGCCGAGGCCCGCCGCGCTCAAGACCGGCGCGATCTGCCGAATGGTGTACCCTTCCGGAATGGTCACCGGGTGGAGGACGACCGTCCCGCTGCGAAATCGTTCGAGCACGTCGAGCGGGCGCAGGGCCGTGGACAGGGCGTATTCACCTGGCTTCAGCGCTCGCTCGCTTCGGGTCAGGCGGCCGAACGTGATGAAGTAAAACCGGTTGCGGATGAGCCCGTCCCGTTCCAGTCGCGCGGCGACGCGGGCGAGAGACTCGTGCTCGGCGATTTCGAAAATCTTCGTGCCGCGATCCGGAGCCGGAGGCACGGCAAGAAACATGGCCACCTGGATGCCGAACGCCAACGCGCCGAGCATCGCCAAAAGGCCTGCCGCGTACCGGTACCGAAGAGAGATCGCGACCGTCCTTCTCACGTCTACGCGGCGCGTCCGCTCAGCGGACCGTGTGTCATGGACGCGAGATGGCTCATGGGAGTTCCTCGGTCTCGTGATGGGTGGCATCTAAGAAATGCTGGAGAATCACCACCGCGGCCGTCTTGTCGATGACGCTCCGACGACGAGCCCGCGAAAGGTCGGCGTCGATCAGCACGCGCTCGGCCGTGACGGTCGAGAAGCGCTCGTCCCAGGGCACGACGGGCACGCGCACCACCGGAGTCAGACGACGCATGAAGGTCTGGACCGACACGGCGCGGGGACCCACCGTTCCTTCGAGGGTCAGCGGGAGACCGACCACGACGGTCTCGGCCTTCCAGACGTCCACCAGGCGAGCCACTTCCGCCAGATCGGCCGCCCATGACCGCCGGTGAATCGTGGTCACGCCCTGAGCGCTGATACCCAACTCGTCGCTGACGGCGACGCCGATCCGACGGTCGCCGACGTCCAAGGCGAGCACCCGCTTCACACGGCCTGCCACCGTGGAGTCGGAAGAAGGTCCCGCGATGGCCGATCGATCCGTTGTCATCGACAGGCTCCTAGGGACGCCGCGAGAGCGCGTCCACTTTCTGGGAGAGTTCCTGGACTTTTCGCTCCAGCGCGTCCACGTCGGCCCGAGTGGGCATCCGAACCGCCTGGGCCACCGAGCACATGCCCTCCTTCACGGCGGTCTCGACCTTGTGAGCCGACTGTTCGCAGGCCGTAACGAACTCTCGCACCGTGGCCGCCCGCTTGTCCGGCGTGCTCTCCCCCTTCTTGACCAGGTCGTCGACCACTTGGTTGACCATGACGCGAATGCCCAAACCCGTCATAACCGCTTTCTTCATCAAGGTATACATGTCTCCTCCTTCCGTCACGGCCACTGCGGCGTCACGCGGACCCTTTCGTCCCACCGACCTGGGCCACGATCTCATCGACGTTGGACAACGCCTCATCCAAGCGGTGGGGATGGTTGCCCCCGGCTTGTCCCATCTGGGGATTGCCTCCACCGGTTCCCCCGACCAGCGACGCAATCGCCTTCACGATGTTTCCGGCGTGAAACCGCCCGGCCAAGTCCGAGGTCGTCGCGGCCACGAGGTTGACCTTCTCCCCCGCCACCGATCCCAGGACGATCACCCCTGATTTCACCTCGTCGCGAAGACGGTCGGCGACCGCGCGGAGTTCCTTCATGTCCATACCGTCGATCCGCCGTGCGACGACGTTCACGCCAGCGACCTGGCGCGGCGCCGCGGCCGATTCCGATCGACCTCCGGTCGCCAAGCGCAGCCTGAGCTGTTCGACTTCGCGCTCTTTCTCACGCAACGTCTCGACGAGTTTTCTGGCCTTCGAGACGGCTTCGCCTGGCTGGACCTTCAGCAACGCGGCGATCTCCGCCAGATCGGTCTCGCCCTTCTTGACCGCGAGGTACGCCGGCTCGCCCGCAAGAGCCTCGATCCGGCGCACGCCCGATGCGACGCCTCCTTCCCGGATGATCTTTAACAACCCCAACTCGCCGGTATCGCGGGTGTGGGTTCCTCCGCAGAGTTCCTTGCTGAAGGAGCCGATCGTGACCACCCGCACGCGGTCGCCGTACTTGTCCCCGAAAAACGCCAGCGCGCCGCTGGCTAGCGCCGCCTGTTGATCCATCCACGCCGTTTCGACGTGATAGTCCTGCTGGATGCGCCGATTCACCAGTTCCTCAACCCGCGCCAGTTCTCGATCCGACAGGGGGGAGAAATGATGGAAATCGAACCGAAGTCGGTCCGGCGCCACCAGCGACCCCGCCTGCTTCACGTGATCGCCCAACACCTCCCGCAGCGTGGCGTGAAGGAGGTGCGTCCCGGTGTGGTGGCTGGACGCGGCCTGGCGCGCGACCTGGTTCACCGCGGCTCGGTACCGTTCGCCGTCCACCAACCGTCCGCGACGAACCGCCGCGGCGTGAACGACCAGCCCCTTGATGGGAATCACGGTGTCCGTGATGTCCGCGTACACACCGGGTCCCGACAACTCGCCGCGATCGCCGCGCTGCCCGCCGCCCTCGCCGTAGAAGGGCGTCTGCTCGAACACCAGCTCGACCTCTTCCCCGGATCCGGCTTCGCGGACCCGGCGACCGTCTTTGAAGATCGCGATCACGCGGACGTCCGCCTCCAGAGTGTCCTCCCCGATAAAAGTACTCGGACCCGCCGCGGTCAGGGCCTCTTTATAAATCGCCTGCGTTTCATGGGCCGCGAACGCGCCGGCGGTTCGGGCTCGCTCGCGTTGCTCCTCCAACGCCGCGGTGAACCCGGCCTCGTCGAGGGACAGTCGGTGTTCCTGCGCGATTTCCGCGATCAAATCGATGGGGAAGCCATACGTGTCGTACAGTTTGAAGAGATCGGCGCCGGCCAACGCGGACGCGCCCGACGACGCGGCGCGCTCGATCAGGCCCGAAAGAATGGTCATGCCCTGGTGGAGGGTCTGGGCGAACCGCTCCTCCTCCGCGAGCAGCGTGCGCTCGATCGCGGCACGGCGCCCGATCAACTCGGGATACGCCTGCTGCATCGTGTCGACCACCGATCCGACCAGCGTGTGAAGAAACGGCCCGTCCAACCCCAACAGCTTGCCGTGCCGCGCCGCCCGCCGGAGGATCCGCCGCACCACGTACCCTCGGCCCTCGTTCGAGGGGAGCACCCCGTCCGATAAGAGGAAGGTGAGCGCACGGAGATGATCGGCGATCACCCGCATCGAGACGTCGCCTTTCGCGTCTCGGCCGTAGGTCCGCCCGCACGTGGCGCCGATGGCCGTCAGCGTCCCCTGGAACAGATCACTGTCATAGTTGCTCGACACGCCCTGGCAGACGGCCGCCACGCGTTCCAACCCCATCCCGGTGTCGATGCTGGGCTTCGGCAAGGGAGTCAGCGCGCCGGCAACGTCCCGGTTGTATTGCATGAAAACGAGGTTCCAGATTTCCAGGTACCGATCGCAGTCGCAACTCACCCCGCACGTCGGCCGACCGCACCCCACAGCCGGGCCTTGATCGACGTAGATTTCCGAGCACGGCCCGCAGGGCCCGGTCTCTCCCATCTGCCAGAAGTTGTCCTTTTCATCCAGGCGGACGATGCGGGCCGGCGGCAGACCGATCACTTCTCGCCAGAGCCGCGCGGCGTCGTCATCCTCACGAAACACCGTGACCCAGAGGCGGTCGTGGGGCAACTTCAATACGTCCGTCACGAACTCCCACGCCATGCGGATGGCGCCTTCTTTGAAATAGTCGCCAAAGGAGAAGTTCCCCAGCATCTCAAAAAACGTGTGATGGCGCCCCGTGTACCCCACGTGCTCCAAATCGTTGTGCTTGCCGCCGGCCCGGAGGCATTTCTGAACCGACACGGCCCTCGCGTAGGGTCGGGACTCTTCGCCCAGGAACGTTTGCTTGAATTGCACCATCCCGGCGTTGGTGAAAAACAGCGTCGGATCCTGGGCGGGAATCAGCGGCGAGCTGGGGACCAGGGTGTGACCGTGACGGGTGACGAAGAACTCGCAAAAGGCCTGCCGAATGTCCGCCGCGTTCATTTTCCGAATCGTTCGACGTTAAACGGCTCGTTCGCCGGCTCGGGCTTCTGGGCTTCCCAGGCGAGGTCTCCCGTGGACTGAACGCCCTTCATCTTCAGCGCAAAATCGTCGGGATTGGAGCACCACCGGAGAGCCTCTTCGTACGAGATCAATTTCTCGCGGCACAACCCGGCCAACGACTGATCGAACGTTTGCATCCCGTATTGAGACATCCCGGCCGCGACCACGTCGTGGATCCGGCGGGTCTTTTCGGGATCGATGATGCATTCCTTGATCGTCTGTGTCGCGACCATGACCTCGACCGCCGGCACCCGGCCCTGCCCGTCGGCCTTCGGCACCAACCGCTGCGAGATCACGCCTTTAAGAATCGCCGCGAGCTGGAGACGGACCTGCTTCTGCTGGTACGGTGGGAACACGGAGATAATGCGGTTGATCGTCTCGGTCGCGTCAACCGTGTGCAGCGTGCTGAGGACCAAGTGACCCGTTTCGGCGGCGATCAGCGCGGTCGAGATCGTCTCGAAGTCGCGCATTTCTCCAACCAGGATCACGTCCGGGTCCTGCCGAAGGGCCGAACGCAGAGCCGTGCTGAAGGATTCGGTATCGGCGCCGATTTCGCGTTGGCTGACGAGACACTTGCGGTCGCGGTGGAGAAACTCGATGGGATCTTCGATGGTGATGACGTTCTCGGTGCGGGTCCGGTTGATCTGGTCGATAATGGCCGCCAGCGTGGTCGATTTCCCGCTTCCCGTCGTTCCAGTCACCAGGATCATACCCCGCGTCTCGCCCGACATCTTCTCGATCACCTGCGGTAAATGCAGCTCCTGGATCGTCAGAATTTTGGTGGGCACCGCGCGGAACACCAGGTTGACGGTACCGCGCTGCTGATAAGCGTTCACGCGAAATCGGCCGAGACCCGGTGCGCTGTACGCCAGATCGATCTCGGATCGCTCTTTGAATCGCTGCTTCTGCTGATTGTTCATGATCGAAAACGCCAGGGCCACCGCGTCCTCCTGCGTGAGCCGGATGTTCGGATCGAGCGGTTCCAGATGGCCGTCAACTCGAACGGTCGGGTTGTTGCCGACCTTCAGGTGAAGATCGGAGGCCTTCTTCGCAACCGTCACCTTCAACAGCTCATCGATATTGAGGCTCACGCGTCAGCTCCCTTGTGTGCGGCCTTCTCTCGTGAGGCCAGGCCGTAGGCTTCCCGGATGCGTCCCTCGATTTCCTTCGCGATCGCGCCTTGGTCGCGCAAGAACACCTTGGCGTTCTCGCGCCCCTGGCCGATCCGGTCTCCTTTATAAGCATACCAGGCGCCGCTTTTTTCGATGATCCCTTTTTCGACACCCAAATCGACCACCTCACCGAGCCGCGAAATGCCTTCATTGAACATAATATCAAAATCGGCCTGCCGGAACGGCGGGGCCATCTTATTCTTGACGACCTTGACCCGAACCCGGCTTCCGATCACCTCCTGGCCGTCCTTCAAGGCGTCGGTCCGGCGGATGTCAAGTCGCACCGACGCGTAGAACTTGAGCGCGTTGCCCCCCGTCGTGGTCTCCGGATTGCCGAACATCACGCCGATCTTCATGCGGATCTGATTGATGAACACGACCGTTGTTTGGGATTTGCTGATGGCGGCGGTAAGCTTCCGCATCGCCTGGGACATCAGGCGGGCTTGCAGCCCCATGTGCGAATCGCCCATCTCGCCTTCCAACTCCGCGCGGGGAACCAGGGCGGCGACCGAGTCCACCACCACGAGGTCGAGCGCTCCGCTCCGCACCAAGGTTTCCGCGATCTCGAGCGCCTGCTCGCCCGTGTCGGGCTGCGACACCAACAGTTCCTCGGCGTTCACGCCGAGTTTTTTCGCGTAGGCCAGATCCAGCGCGTGTTCGGCGTCAATGAACGCCGCCACGCCGCCCTCGGCCTGCGCGGAGGCCACCGCCTGAAGCGAGAGGGTCGTCTTCCCCGACGACTCGGGGCCGAAGATCTCGACGATCCGGCCCCGCGGCAATCCCCCGACTCCCAGCGCGATGTCCAGTCCTAAAGACCCTGACGGGATGATCTGCGTCTCGATCACCGCCCCGTCCGCGCCCAGTCGCATGATGCTGCCCTTGCCGAACTGTTTTTCGATCTGGGCCAACGCAAGATCGAGGGCTTTGTGCCGGTTACCGAGATTCTCTTTCTCCTTCATGGTGTCGCTCCTCTTCTCCCTAACTGCTCACGCTCCATGACCACTCGCGTCGCTTCCCCCGCCAAACGGCAGATCCTCCACCACCGAATAGACCGACCCTCCCCGCGTCAACCGGCTTTCCATCAAGCGGAGCGTCCGTACGGTCCATGTACTCTCCACCACGGGCGTCGGCGCGATGAGCACCGCCTCGACCCGTGCGGCGATGAGCGGCTTCCGCCACCGTCCCAACGTCACGTGGGGAAAAAAGGACCGAACGTCGGGAGGAACACCCTCCAACGCCAATCCCGCTTCCACCCCACGTTGGAGCCGGACCAGGCCCCCCGTGGAATCATGGACCCCGAGCCACAAGACCGTGGCGCGTCGCGGATGGGGGAAGACGCCCAACCCGTCGAAGCCCACGGTGAACGGCGCCTCGCTTCGCGCTACATCACCCAACCGTCGGACGAGTCCAGATACCCGATCGAGCGCCACCTCTCCCAAAAACGCCAGCGTGACGTGGGTATCCCCCGCGCGAACCCAACGGATCTCCCCGACCACCCCGGCGAGAGCCGCCCGTACGGCCTCGATCCCCGGAGCAAATCGGTCGGGCACCCCAACGGCGACGAAACTTCTCACCCCAGCCGGGCTTCCTACCCTTGGCGTCCCTTCACCTGCTCTGGGTCTCCTTCACGAGGTCGAGGGTCTAGAGACGGGGGAGGCGCGCCAACCAGGAATCGCCGAATGGTGTCGAGGCCGTATTGGGAAAAGGCCAGTTTCGTTTCGGATCGCGGTCCGTAAAAACGCCATCGGCCGGTCATCGTCCCGGAGGAAAACGCCAGACCGACCATGAGCGTGCCGACGGGTTTATCGGGACTACCGCCATCCGGGCCCGCAATGCCGGTCAGGGCGAGGCCGAGATCGCTCCGTCCCTTCCGTCTCGCGCCTTCGGCCATCGCCGCCGCAACCGGTTCGCTCACCGCGCCGTGCGCGACGATCAACGAAGGATCAACCCCCAACCATTCCGTTTTCGCCTGATTATCGTACGTCACCCAGCCGCCAAAAAAGTAGCGCGAACTCCCGGGCACTTCGGTCAACCGATGTCCGACCAAACCGCCGGTACAGGACTCGGCGACCGCCACGGTCCAGCCGCGCGCTACCAAGAGATCGCCGACCACGGCCTCCATCGTTCGTCCATCGACCGCGTAGACGGCGTCGCCCAGCCGGCGGCGAATCTCGTTCACGACGCCGTCGAGCTGCTCCCGCGTTCGCTCCTTGCCCATCGTCCGCAAGCGGACTTCCACGCCCTTCGGCGAAGCCAGCAGGCCCACTTCACAATCGGCCGCGTGAACCAGGTCCTCCACCCGGTCGTCGACCGCCACTTCACCGAGGCCGAAGGTCTGTACGGTTCGCCGAAGAAAGGGGGGCATCCCCCCGGGCCGTTCGGAGAGCCACGGCGCGACCGAGGCCTCAAAGATCGCGCGCATCTCCGACGGCACACCCGGCAAGGCAACGACCTCGACGCCCTCGTGAGTCAACCGGAACCCCGGAGCCGTTCCCACCGGATTGGGCAAGACCTCAGCCCTGGCAGGCAGCAGCGCCTGGCGCTCCACCGAAGGCGGGACGTCCCGACCGCGGCGGCGATACGTGTCCCTCAGATCCGCCAGGACCTCGTCGCGCAGCGTGAGTCGTCGTCCCGTCACCTTGGCGACCACGCGGGTCGTCACGTCGTCGTGGGTCGCCCCCATCCCGCCGGTCAGAATCACCAGCGAGGTTCGTCCCATCGCGTCTGAAAGGATCCGGGCGAGATCGTTCTCGGCGTCGCCGACGAGGGTCTTGGCCGAGACCTCGATCCCCAGATCGGCCAGGGCTTCGGAGAGCACCAACGTGTTCGTATCGGCGCGATCCCCCCAAAGAAGTTCGGTCCCCACCGCGATCAGTTCGCCCCTCAATCCGTCCCCATCACCCACAAGCCGCCTCGCACGAGCAGGTTGGTGCAGAGCCCCGCCGCAAGATCATCGAGCATGATGCCCCACCCTCCAGGTTGGCGTTCCAACCGGCGTATCGGAAACGGTTTGAAGATGTCCAAACCCCGGAAACAGAGAAAGGCACTGAGGAACACACCGGATCGAGCGGGAAGGGCGAAGAGGGCCAGCAGCATTCCCACCACCTCATCGATCACGACGTGGGACGGATCCTTGCGGAGGGCCGCCTGCTCAACCGCCTGCGCCGCCGCCACTCCCGCGAAGAAGAGCACCCCCACCAGGCCGAGATACCACCACGGATTTATGAGTTGTCCGACGGTGGCGGCCGCGGCCAACCCGACCACACTACCCGCCGTCCCGGGCGCCCGAGGAACGGCGCCGACTCCGCCCACCGTCGCCACCAGCCATGCCCATCGCGCCCGCACCGCCAGCGATCATCCACGAAAAAGGTGGCCCATTCTATCATCGTGTCCGGGGAGGGTCAAGAACACGGGGAGGGCCCAGGCCTTTGCCGGGGACGCGACCCCGATTGCGCTGCAATTTTCAGGATGGACATCCCGATAAGGGGTTTCGTCTCCCGAAGGACCGATTGGGTTTTTCGTCCATGTGCCGCGCCGCCGAAAAATTTTTTTCCGCGCCGCACTTTTTTCTTGACTTGGGACTCGGTTCAGTTATAGTACGAAAACAGCAAGCGGAACGAGGCACGCCGACCCTTTCCCAAGGGAGGTGACTCATCGACAGAAGACCGGGGCGGACTCAACCCCGCCCGAACGCGTCAGACACGGGGCGCGACAACGAAAGGGGGGCGAGAAGGTGCACGGATTAGGGACCCATCTCCTGGTGGAGCTCAAGGCGTGCAATACTAAGCTGCTCAACGATCTCAAGAAGGTCGAGGCCATCATGGTCGAAGCCGCTAAAACCGCGAAGGCCACCATCGTCGATGTACACTTTCACAAATTCTCCCCATTCGGCATCAGTGGAGTCGTCGTCATTGCCGAGTCCCATCTGTCGATTCACACGTGGCCGGAATACGGCTACGCCGCCGTCGATATCTTCACCTGTGGCGACGTGTTGAAACCGGAGGTCGCCGCCGAGTTTCTGGTCGACAAGTTTCAATCCAAACATCCCTCTATCATGGAGGTACGCCGGGGGATTCTGTCGAAAGGCAACGTCAAACTGCCCCATAAGACCGTCTCCCCCATCGGAGAAGTCCCCGTCGATGACCGAGTCAAAGAGCTACAAATGGTTCCTTGACTTCCTCAATCCTGAGGAAGGCCACATGCATGGCATCCGCACCATGCTCTACTCCACCCAGACCAAGTTCCAGCAGATGGAAATTATGGAGACGGGGAGTTACGGGCGCTGCCTGGTACTGGATGGCAAGATGCAGTCCAGCGAGGCCGACGAGTTCATCTACCACGAAGCGCTGGTCCATCCCACGCTGCTGACCCACCCCAACCCCAAGCGGGTCTTCATCGTCGGCGGCGGAGAAGGCGCCACCTTGCGGGAAATCCTCCGCCATCGCTCGGTGGAGCGCGTCTTAATGGTTGACATCGATCAAGAAGTCGTGGAACGGTGCAAACAGTACCTGCCGGAGTGGCACCAGGGCGCGTTCGATGATCCCCGCGTCGACTTAAAATTTCTCGACGCCCGGAAGTACCTGGAGGAAACCAACGACACCTACGACGTCATCATCATCGACATTTCAGAACCCGTGGAAGAGGGCCCAGCCTACCTTCTCTACACGAAGGAGTTCTACCAGATCGTGAACCGGCGGTTGACCCCGCAAGGGATGATCACACTCCAGGCCGGTTCGACCGCGGTGAACAGCCTGTTCTGCTTTGCGTCGGTGTGTCAGACGCTCAAAACCGCGTTCCCGATCGTTGCGCCGTATGAGACCTCTATCCCGTCGTTCGGCCTTCCCTGGGGATTCGCGGTCGCGTCGAAGGGCATCGATCCCCAGTCGGTCTCGCCTCGCGAGATCGACGAACGGATCGCCAAACGCGTCGCCGGAGACCTCCGGTATTACCATGGCGAGATCCACCAGGGCCAATTCCTCTTGCCAAAACATTTGCGACAGCGCCTCTCCAGCGAAGAACGCATTATCGAGGATAACCAACCGCTGTTCACATATCACTAGCCAAACGCCGGTACGGCTGGCAGGATCAATGACGGTCACCCGTATCGTCGACGCGCGACTCATGTCGCACACCCACTTCGAACATGGATCTTGACGAGCAACTTCGCACCCCGCTGTTCGACGCGATGGTGGGGTTAGCCGAGAGCCGTAAAGTCTCGTTCCACACACCCGGTCATAAGAGCGGCAAAGGGATCTCCACCCGGTTCCGAAAATTCGTCGGACCGAAGATCTTCTCCATTGACCTGACGACGCTAGACGAGGTCGACTCGCTCCACAAACCCCGCGGCGTGATCAAAGAAGCGCAGGAGCTCGCCGCCAAGGCTTACGGCGCCGACCGGTCGTACTTTTTGGTGAACGGCACGACCGGCGGCAATCAGGCAATGATCCTCGCCGCGTGCAATCCCGGCGACCAGGTTCTCATTGCCCGCAACGCCCACAAATCCGTGTTGGCCGGCCTGATTCTTTCCGGCGCACACCCGGTCTTCTACAGCCCCCAGGTCGATGAACGCCTCCAGATCATGCTCAACGTCACTTTTGATGAAACGAAAGCGGCGATCGACGCGCACCCCGAGTGCAAGGTCCTCTTTCTCACGAGCCCCAATTACTACGGGATCTGCGCCGACCTGGAGCGCATCGTTCCCTACGCGCACGAGCAGGGTCTCGTCGTGCTGGTGGATGAAGCCCACGGCCCGCACTTGAAGTTTCATCCCGATCTTCCCGCCTCGGCGTTGGAAGCGGGAGCCGATCTGTGCGTGCAGAGCACGCACAAAATTATCGGCGGGATGACTCAAGCGTCGATGCTGCACGCCAAGGCCACACGGGTGAATCTGGCGATGTTGACCAACGTGTTGCGGTTTGTCCAGACGACCAGTCCGTCCTACATCTTGATGGCCTCCCTCGATTTGGCTCGAATGCAGATGGCGACCGAGGGGGAGAAACTGCTGGACAAAGCGATTCGACTGGCCAAGGAGGCCCGCGCGCGGATCAATAAGATTCCCGGCCTCTTCTGTCTGGGCAAAGAAACCGTCACCGGTACGCTGTTCTCCAAAATGGGCGACCTTGACGTCACCAAACTCACGATCACGGTCAAGGACCTCGGGCTCTCCGGGTACCAGGTCTCACAAATTCTCAACTCCCGCTACCACATCCAGGTCGAAATGGCCGATCCGTTTCACATCCTGGTCATCGTCAGTATCGGGGATCGCCAGGACGATCTCCGACGGCTCGTGGAAGCTCTCCGGGAGATCGCCAAGGAGCACGCCTTCCCCGTCGCGCCGTCCGCCCTGGCCTCCGAACCGCTCCCGGTCTTCGCCCACGAGGCGGTGATCACCCCCCGCGAAGCGTTCTTCGCCGATCAGGAATACATCCCCTTGGAGCAATCCATCGGGAAGGTGTCATCGGAGATCGTGACCGTGTACCCACCCGGCATTCCGGTGCTGGTGCCGGGAGAGATCGTAACAGCCGGAGCCGTCGCGTATCTCAAGCGCATGTTGACCTTGGGGGCGACGGTGGACGGCTTGGACGAAACGAACAGCTGGATCGGCGTCGTCAAACGCTGACGGTCCGCCAGTTGTGAACCCAGACATCGTATCGGTCCTGCTTTCCCTGCACGACGAGCGCGCCTCGGCCGTGCTCTATTCCACGATGGAAGAGGTCGAGCAGGGCCCTCGCGCCGAACTCTTCGCCCGGCTGCGTTCGGCGTCCGAGCGACAGGCCGGCTTGTGGGAAGACCGTCTCCGAACCGCCGGCGTCGCCGTCCCGGTATTCCGCCCCGGCCCTCGCGTCCGACTCGTCGCCTGGCTCATTCGGCGACTGGGCCCACGCCACATCCTTCCGGTCCTGGCGGCCATGAAGGTCCGGGGCTTGTCAGTGTATCGCTCCCCAACGGAATCCGGCGTGCAGAACGACCACATGGAGACGCCTGCGTTGCCGCTCGAAGAGAGTTGGCACCACGCCAACCGAGGCGGAGGAACCCTGCGGGCGGGGGTCTTCGGGGTGAACGACGGCCTGGTCTCCAACGCAAGTTTGATCGTGGGCATGTCCGGGGCAGGATCCGATCCTCATACGGTCGTTATCGCCGGCCTGTCGGGGCTGCTGGCCGGAAGTCTCTCCATGGCCACCGGCGAGTACATCTCGGTCCGGACCCAGCGAGAACTTCTCGAGCACCAGATCGGCCTGGAACGCCATGAACTGGCGACGATGCCGGATGAGGAAGTCGACGAGCTCAAAATGATCTATGAAGCCAAGGGTCTGAGCGCTGAGGCGGCCCATGCCTTGGCGTCCCATCTCATTGCGGATCCGGATCGTGGGCTCGACACATTGGCTCGCGAAGAGCTGGGCCTCGACCCCCACAGCCTCGTATCCCCCCTCGGCGCGGCGCTCACGTCATTTGCCAGTTTCGCGGCCGGCGCGACGATCCCTCTCATTCCCTTCCTCCTGTCGACGCCCTTCTCGCCGTTCGTCGGCACGATTGTCGCGATGGAAATCGGACTGCTGATCGTCGGCGGTTTGATGAGCCTCTTCACGGGCCGCGGGGTGGCGTGGAGCGCCCTCCGCATGGCGATCCTGGGGTCCGCTGCGGCCGGTGCCACCTTCCTCATCGGACGGCTCTTGGGCGTTGCCGTGGCGGGCTGACGATCCGCTCGGAATACTTTGGCGCCCTCCTAAAGTTTCACCATCCCGGGAATGGCGGCGAGCAGGCGGTCGGGACACGACGGAAAACGTCTCGGGAGCGGGGCGCCTGCGAGTTGGCACTCGTCGGCCACGAGCGCCGTGAGGTGAGCGATAACGCCGTTCAGATCACGCGCCGGCCGAGGGCCGCAGAATACCGCGCGATCGTAACCGGGAATCAAAGCGAAGGCTTCGTTGAAAATCCCGGCCAGCGACGCGCGCGGCACCTCGGGAAACTCCGTGTCCCAGAGAGACGCAAGATGGTCCCGTTCGCCGTCAGCGATCCGAACGACCAGCGGAATGATCCCGAGGCGGATAGCCGAGTCGTCTGGACCACTCTCCGGGGCTTTCGTCAGCACCGCTCCGTGATCGCCTGCGGCGCGGAGCGCCCAGATCGGATCGGCGGCGCCGGGCCATTTGAGATATTCGTCGAGCGACAGGGGACGGTTGGTGGTCACGATCTCCACGCCGAAGTGGTCCAGGAAGAAGTCCCTCAGCTGCCACGCCGGTGAGAACGCACGCAGCACGTCACGGCCCTCGCGCCTCGGTCCGGCAAGCGCCGTGACCGCCATCGCCAGGGGCACGGCACACGCCGCGCCCGGTCTTCCGCTCACCTTCTTTTTAATTTTCCGAACCATCCACACCACGCTGACCGGCGTGGTTCCTCAGGCGGGGTGAATCCGGACGTCGGCAGCCGCTTTTTCGGTGCGCGAACCCGTCGACGTTCCGCAGCGGGCGCAGCGATAGTCGTAGAGAGTCCCGTCGGGGAGGACCAACAAGAGGTGTTCCCGCGTCGGCGTCGCCTCACGACAGGTGGGGCAGTAGAGCGAGGACGCCTGCAGACGCTGAAACTGTTGGGGAGGCCGGGCCTTCCGCGCGGGGCGCGTTGGGCCGCCACCCAAAGGGCGGCGACTAGGGGGAACGGACCGCATGGCGGGATTCTAAAAAAGTGACGGAGGCCTGTCAAGCCGGCGGTCGAACGGGTCGACGACCGGAAGACATGAGACCACGTTAACGGATGAGTTCTCTCGCTGACCCGCGGCGACCGCGTCGAAACGGTGTGCCCGACGGTCATCGCTCATTCACTGCAATGATCACCGACGTCTCACCCACCGCGCGATTGACCCGCGGGGGGCACGCCTTTTACAGTATGGGCATGCATCCCCGGCCCCCCCTGCTGACGCTCGCTGCGACCATCCTTGCAAGTTTGTTCCTCCTCCCAATCGGGTGCGGGCAGAGTTCCGACCCGACCAAGGACCCGACCGTTCCCTCCGCGACGATCCGCGGGATCGTGACAACGACCCCGAATCCGGCCAACTCGGGCACCGAGGCCAGTCTGACCACCGTGCCCGGAGCGTTTTGCTTCCTGATCGGGGTCGATCGATTCGATACCACCGACCGAACCGGCGCGTTCCTCATCACCGACGTCCCGGCCGGGAGCTATCTCTTTTCGTGCGAAAAGAGCGACGCCGAAGGGCGGCCCTACGCGCTGCTGACCGCCGTTGAAGCCACGGCCGGGCAGGTGACGGATCTGGGACCGATTACCATTACGCAAACCGGTCGAGTGCAGGGCACCGCACGCCTCGCCGGTCAAACAGATCACACCGGGATCACGGTCTCTCTACCCCCTCTGACGATTGAGACGACCACCGATGCTGCGGGCGGGTTCGAAATCAATGGTATTGCTGCGGCCGACTACACGATTCGCTTCGAACGAAGCGGATACCGGACCGCGGAGACACATATTCTCGTTGGCTCCCAGCAGACGACCGTCGTGAGCGGGGTGATTCTCCAGCCGGAGTAGCCCGGCAAGCCTCGTCTTGACGGCCTCGCAGGGCTTCCGTACAATGGCCCGCGCGTTTCCATTACACGATGATCGACCATCCTAAATCGCGAAATCTCTTCCTCCACGCCCAAACACTGATTCCTGGCGGCGTCAACAGCCCGGTACGCGCCTACCGGGCGGTCAATCGGATCCCACCGTTTATTTTACGAGCGAAGGGGTGCCGGATTTACGACGTGGACGGCCACTCCTACATCGACTACGTCGGATCGTGGGGCCCGATGATCGCGGGTCACGCCCATCCGCAGGTGGTCAACGCGCTGAAACGCGCGGTCAACCACGGGACGAGCTACGGCGCCCCGACGCCGCTGGAGGTCCGGCTCGCCGAGGTCCTGGTCCGGGCGGTGCCCTCAATGGACATGATGCGGCTCGTCAGTTCCGGCACTGAAGCCGTGATGAGCGCGATCCGTTTGGCGCGGGCGGCGACGACGCGCGATCTGATCGTGAAATACGACGGGGGCTATCACGGGCACGCCGACAGTTTGTTGGTGAAAGCCGGGTCCGGCGCCGCGACCTTCGGGCTCCCGGACAGCCCTGGCGTGCCGGGTGACCTCGCCAAGCAGACGTTGACCGCTCCCTACAACGATCTCGCGGCCACCCGGCGGTTGCTCGAAGCCCACCCGGGCGGCGTCGCAGCCGTCATCGTCGAGCCCATCGCGGGGAACATGGGCATCGTCCTGCCCGAACCGGGATTCTTACAAGGCCTGCGCGTCCTCACCGCCGAACACGGCGCCCTGCTGATTTTCGACGAGGTGATCACCGGGTTCCGCGCGGCCTACGGCGGCGCCCAATCCCTCTATGGCGTCACCCCCGACCTCACCTGTCTCGGCAAGATTATCGGCGGAGGACTCCCGATGGGAGCCTACGGCGGACGACGAGCGCTCATGGAGCAGATCGCCCCGTCCGGACCGGTTTACCAAGCCGGCACGCTCTCGGGCAACCCGCTCGCGGTAAGTGCGGGCCTCGCCACGCTCAAGCTCCTGGCCGGACCCCACGCCTATGAGACGTTGGAAACCAAGGGCGCGATGCTGGCAGCGGGACTCGCCGATGCCGCCAAGGCCGCTGGGGTCCCGGTGCAGATCAACCGCGTGGGGTCGGTGCTGACCGTCTTCTTTACATCGACTCCAGTTCGAGATTATGCCACCGCCAGGACGTCGGATACGGAACGCTTCGCCCGTTTTTTTTCCTCGATGCTGAACGGGGGCATGTATCTTCCGCCCTCCCAGTACGAAGCCTGGTTCCTTTCTCTCGCACACACCGAACGCGAGATTCAGCGCACGATTAAAGCCGCCCGCGAGGCGTTCTCAAGTCTGACATCGTAACCCAGAAGTGCACCGACCCCGGCGCAGCATCACCCGTTCGCGCCCCTTCGTTTGACAGTTCGCAATACACCCGATATCGTTGAATTGTCTATGAATCATTCGCTTCCGGACGATTCGCCCGGCTACTCGTCGCGCGCGAACTCATCGCCTATCGCCTCGTCATCCGATGACAGGAGACCGAAGACGGATGCTCGTCCCCGCTGGCACCTTGTCTATTTCGCGCTCGCTGGATTCGATCTTCTGACTGTCCTGTTAGGACTCTACCTCAGCCACCGGGTCGCGGACATCTACACCGGTTCGGTCGCCGTCAATCACGAATGGGCGGACCGCTTGGGTCAGTATAATCGCCTTCACCGTCTGGCGAGTGCCGTCAATGCACCCGGGAACAACGTGTTCGATTCCCACGACGTGGCGGCCGAATCGGCGACCATGGGCGTGGCCCAGCGTGCGTTCGACGAGGGGATCGCTGCGGCGCGGAACGATCTCGCCCAGCATGTCCCCCCAGAGATCGCCGCCACCCTGATCGGCGATCTCGCGACGATTCGGGCCGCGACGGACGACATGATCGCCGAAGCCCGCCTGATCTTTTCATTTTTCGAAACTCATGAACCCATCCAAGCCGGTAAACGGATGGCCACCATGGATCGCAAGTACGACTTGGTCAACGAGGCGTTCGGGCGTCTCAACGGCCACGTCCGGGACATCCAGGCTTCGCACTTCTCCGATCAAATAGCGGCGGCACGCACCGTCCAACGCTTTGAGTGGGTCATCGCCGCCCTGATTCTTCTCATGGTCATCGGCGCCACGGCGTATGGCCACCACCTGTTCAAACAGGCCGGGGCTCGGGAGCGCGAACGCGACCGCGAACAACGGTTGCAGATCAGACTCCAGAGCGAACAACGCTTCCGGGCCTTGGTCGAATATGGGTCGGACATCATCCTGATGATTGATGAAGCCCGGACGGTCCGGTACGCAAGCCCATCCGTGACCCGGGTCTTGGGCTACCAGCCCGACGACCTCGTCGGTCAATCCGCTTCGGCAGTGATCCACCCCGACGATAAACCGGGCGTCATCGCGCGCTGTGATCAAAGCTTGCGAGAACCCGACACCGACAGCCCGATCGAATTTCGCGTCGCCCACCGCGACGGTTCGTGGCGCACACTGGAAACCATCATCAAAGCGGGACTCGACCCTTCGGGCGCTGCACGCTTGATCCTCAGCGCCCGGGACATCACCGAGCGGAAGGAGGCTGAAGCCGAACACCGGTCGATCGAAGCACGCCTGACGAACATTCTCTCCATCGCCGCCGATGCCATCATCTCGGTTGACGACGACCAACGGATTCTCATTTTTAACCAGGGCGCCGAGCAGGTTTTCGGGTTCCGCGCTGAAGAGGTGATCGGCCAGCCGCTCGACCTCATCATCCCGGATCGTGTCGCCAAGACCCACCGCGAACACGTGCGTGCATTCGGCGCGGGACCGGGCTCCTCCCGACGGATGGGCGAGCGCCAAGAAATCGCCGGCCGACGGAAGGACGGCACCGAATTCCAGGTCGAAGCCTCAATCTCACGGATCACCGAGCACGGCCGCACGATCTACACGGCGATCCTTCGGGATATCACCGAGCACAAGCGGGCCGAGAAGGCGCTGCAGAAAAGTGAGCGCCGGCTCGCCGACTCCCAGCGCATCGCCCACCTGGGAAGTTGGGAGTTGGATCTGGGCAACAACGTGCTGTGGTGGTCGGACGAGGTGTATCGGATTTTCGAAATAGACCCGCAAGCATTCGGAGCCTCGTACGAAACCTTCTTGGAGACCGTCCATCCCGACGATCGGGAGTTCGTCAACCGCGCGTATACGGAGTCCGTCCAGACCAGAACCCCTTATGACATCGTGCACAGGCTGTTGATGAAGGACGGACGGGTGAAGTACGTGAACGAGTGTTGCGAGACCGAGTACGACGTGGAGGGCAAACCGACGCGCTCCATCGGAACGGTGCGGGACATCACGGAACGCCAGCACGCCGAGGAGACGATCCGTCAACTCGCGTACTGCGATTCGCTCACGTCGCTGCCCAACCGTGCGCTGCTCCACGATCGCCTCACCCAGGCCATTCTTACGGGCCAGCGCGAGAGCAAGCCCGTCGCCTTCGTTCTCATGGACATCGACCGCTTCAAAGACATTAACAACACCCTGGGACACCCCCACGGCGACCTCCTCCTCCGGCAGATGGGACCTCGCCTCCAGGAGATGCTGCGACAAACCGACACCATCGCACGCATGGGAGGCGACGAATTCGCGATCCTACTGCCCGATACCGACGGCGAAGGTGCTCGGCAGGTGGTGGCCAAGCTCCAGCAGGCGCTGGAAGCCCCCTTCGCGATCGACGGGCTGACCGTGACGGTCGAGGCCAGCATGGGGATCGCCTTGTATCCTGAACACGGGTCCAAGGCCGAGACCCTCATCCAGCGCGCGGACGTCGCCATGTACGCGGCCAAGCACGGCGGCGGCGGGTACGTCGTCTATTCGACGGAGCAAGATCACTACAGCCCGCATCGGCTCGCGCTCATCGGGGAACTGCGTTACGCCATCGAACATGACGATCTGGTGCTGCACTACCAGCCCAAGATCCATTTGCAGACCGGTCGGGTGATCGGGGTCGAGGCCTTGGTGCGTTGGCAGCACCAACACCGCGGCCTGATCCCGCCCGATGAATTCATTCCGCTGGCCGAGCGCACGGGACTGATCAAGCCCCTCACCCTGAGCGTGGTCATTGCCGCGCTGCGTCAGGCGCAGATGTGGCATCGGGACGGGTTGCGGCTGAGCGTGGCGGTAAACCTCTCGGCGAGAAATCTCCAAGACCCGCAGTTGCCGGAGCAGGTGGCACGGCTGTTACAGAGCGCGGGCGTCGCGCCGGCATGCCTGGAGCTGGAGATCACCGAGAGCACGATCATGGCGGATCCCGCGAGGGCGTTGGACGTCCTGACGCGGCTGGATCGCATGGGACTCGTTCTCGCCATCGATGACTTCGGGACCGGCTATTCGTCATTGGGGTATCTCAAGAGACTGCCGGTGTCCTCGATCAAGATCGACAAGTCCTTCGTCCGGAACATGGCGGCGGACGACAACGACGCCGTGATCGTCCGTTCCACGATCGAACTTGCGCACAACTTAGGACTGACCGTGGTCGCTGAGGGGGTGGAAACCCAATACCTCTGGGACCGTCTGGCCGCCCTCGGGTGCGACGCCGCCCAGGGGTATTACATGAGCCAACCGATGCCGGCCTCCGACCTCACGCGCTGGTTTCACGAATCCCCATGGAAGGTCACGATGGTGGTGGAAGACGCCGAAGCCGCCTAGAAGGCCCAGCGGCCATGGAACACGTCGGCTCCCCCTCCAACGCCCCCTCCCGATAGCTCACACCCCGCCGGGGCTCTCTCCGGTCGGGCCGCGATTCGCGTCTCCCGCTCGTTCGTTCAACAGCTGGGTCAACAACCGGATCTGCTCCTGCTGCATCGCGAGCAGCTCCATCCATTGCTGCTCACGCAGGCCATCAAGTTTTTCGTGTAAACCAAGGATTTCGAGCTCGGCTTTCAGATTCACCTCATAGTCGTGAGCGGCCTCCAATCGGTCTTTGGCGGCCTGGCGATTCTGCGACATCATGATAACGGGCGCTTGCAGGGCGGCAAGCATCGACAAGAAGAGGTTGAGCAGGATATACGGATAGGGATCGAACGCCTCGTGATGTTGGGCAAGAAACACGGAGTTGATGACGACCCACGAAATCAGGAGCGCGCCGAACAACACAATGAACCTCCACGATCCCCCGAACGACGCCACGCGATCCGCCAGTCGCTGCCCGAAGGTCAACTGATCGCTGAACTCGACGTTGGTGTTACGGCTGATGTGTCTGTGCTCGGCGATGTGCTGAATCACCCGCTGATCGCGTTCGGACAGCCGATCGAAGTTGGTTCGGAGCCACTCCATGGCGATTTTCTTCAGGTGCTTGTTCATCGGCATCTCATCCGGTGAGGGGTGGCGGCTTCCGGGTTTTTCCTTCCTCGGGTGATCCAGGGGCTCGCCACGAGTTTACTCGCGAAGCCCCATCCGCTGCATGATCACCTGAACGATGCGTTGATAGTCCCCACCGAAGTGGTGACCGCCCTCGATGGTTTGTCGATCGATCGTGCGAAGGTCGGCCGCGCGGCAGAGCGAATCCTTTTCGTCAGCTCCGTCCAGGCACAGGACGTGGAGATCGCCGAGGCGCTCCACCTCCGGACGCGTGGGATAGCTTCGCGCCGTCGGCGTGACGCCGATCCAATTGGTCAGGTGGAATTCGAACTGGGCGGTCGGCGACGGTCCGAGCAAGACGAGGCCTCCGACGCGGCTGCGGGTCGCCGGCGGAAGCCTCGTCACCATGAACGGAAGGACGTCCGCGCCCATCGAATATCCGATCAGGATCGCGCGCGCCTTTCCCCAAGCATGGAGGTAGTGGGTGAGGATCCGGTCGAGGTCGTTCGCCGCTCGATCGGGCGTCCGTGGGGACCAGAAGTAACGGAGCGAGTTCAGCCCGACCACCGGCACACCGAGACCGGCCAACCCGGTGCCCACGTCGCGGTCGAGGCTCGCCCACCCCCCGTCGCCGGACACGATCAATACCATCGCGTCGCCGCCTCCCACGGCCGGGAGTTCGACCAGCGGCAGATCGGCCAAGCTCGCCTCGCGGGAGGGTTGGACCGATTGCCCCCCGGCGGTGATCTTCGCAAACGCCGCTCGGAATTGAGGCATCCAATTCTTTTGGACGGAGAACCCGTGGCCCACCTTCGGGAGGAGGACGACCTCCCCCTGGGATACCCGGTCGACGTACCCCTTGGTCTCGTCGGCATGGCAGACTTGGTCGACGGTCCCTTGGAGCGCGACCCACGGCTGTTGCAGATGCGTGGCCGGGAGAAACGACACGCCCTTTCCGTTCGGCCCCACGGTCCACGCCAAGCCATACCCCTTACACAATGGCCGTTTCAACGGCAGGTCGGGGCAGAAACCCAGACCGATTGCGCCCAGAAAGGTGTTGGGCGGCGCTTGCGCAAGGACCGCGTAGACCAACGTCGCACCCGACGAATAGCCGGCCAGCACCGGGCGAACATACGACGGAAATCCCTTGTTCTGCTGGATGGTTTTGCTGAGCGTCTCAAAATCCGAGGCGGGATATGCGCACGGGCCGGCGCCCTGGTCCAGCGTGTTGAGATACCTGGTGATATCGATCCCCGCGACCAGCGCGTCGTCTTCGGCGAGTGCGCGCGCCATATCGACCACGCCCCGGTTCCATCCGCCGTCGCCCGAGACGAAGAGAACGAGGTTGGACGGCGCGGGCCGCGATTGATAGAGCGCGACCCTCCCGAACGGGGCGACCGTGACGACCTCCTCGGCCGCGCGCGCGAGCCCAGGCGTCAGCCCAATGAGAAGCACCATGAACGACCATCTCGTCATTTCGCGATGACTCCTGTCATCCCACCCGACACGAGCGCCGCGATGTCGGTGAGAATACGGGGGAGCGCAAGGCCTCCGGGCGACGCCAAGTACTTGGGCCTCCACTGGGGGTCGAATTTTTCCTTGTACTCGCGAAGCCCTTGGAAATTGTAAAAGTGCTCGCCGTGCCGGAAGATGAAGGCTCCCACCCGATTCCACAGCGGGGCCAACGCGCGGCTTTCGAGACCCGCCAGGGGCGCCATCCCCAGGTTAAACCACTCATAGCCCTGCTGCTTTCCCCAGAACATCAACTCCACGAAGAGGTACTCCATCACACCGGACGGGGCGTCCGGCACATGACGCATCAGGTCGACCGACAGTTCTTCCCTTCCGGCCCCGCACCAGATGTTCGCGAACGCCACGATCTTCCCCTCGCGTCGCACCAAGCCGATCGGAAATCGGGCGACATAATCCGGCTGGAACGATCCCAGCGAAAACCGCTTCTCGCGCGTGTGCTTTTCGGCCAGCCAGGTGTCGGACACCGCGTGCAACGCGGCCAGGAGCGCAGCGACCTCTTCGACCGGAACGACTTCAAACGTGCAGCCCGCCCGCGCGCTCCGGTGGTGGACCTGGCGCAGCCCCTTGCGCGCTCCGCCATCGAGGGCAAACGCGCCGAGCGGCACCCGCCCTTCCTCCCCGAGTTTGAGGAGCGTCAGCCCCAGATCCAGGTACAACGGAAGGTAGTCGCGGTCGACCTGATAGAACACCGGCCACCCTCCGTGACGGTCGCACAACTCGCGGAAGTCCCACGCGAGCGCCGGCTTCGCGTCATCCGACCCGATGGGATCTCCGAGGACGACCCAACTTCGGCCCTCGACGCTGTACATGAGAAACGCCGTGCCGTGCTCGTCGAAGAACAGCGACTTGTCCCCCAGCAAAGCAAGAGAGGCCAGCGTGCTCCGCGAGCCCTCGATGAGCGGTAACGCGCGTGCGAGATCACCGGGACCCGGCCGTGCAGGTTCCGGTGGAGTCGGACGCAACAGCCGGGCCAGTGCGAACACCAGGGTAGCGGCGATGGCCCCCACCGTGGCCCTGAGATATCGCGGCGCGTCTCCGGCCAGGCTGAAATGCCACCACAACTCATTCGAATACTCGATATGTTTGTAAGAAAAGACGCCAAGCCACACCGATCCGACGAGGACCAACAGGATGGCGACGATCCAGGGAGGCGTAAACCGTTCGCCGATCACCGACGCCTTTCGATAAAAGTGCCGACGGCACGGCACCAGCGCCCCGAGCATCACCGCCAGCACCAGCGCCTCTTCGTAGTCCAACCCCTTGAGCAGCGACAAGACGATGCCGGTGCTCAAGAGCCCCGCGGTGAGGAAGTAGGCGGCGTCGAGGCGTTGTTGGAGCCCGCGGGCGAGCAAGAGGAGGCCGATACCGGTCACACTTCCCAGAAAATGGGATAGTTCGAGCACGGGGAGCGGGACGATCTCCTTAAGCCAAGCCAGTCGTGGGCCCACCGCAGGGGTCGCGCCGGAAAAAAGGAGGACCGCTCCGCCGACGAACGCGCCGAACGCCAAGATCTGCGGAATGAGTTGGGGAATCCACAAACCGAACCACTGCGTGACGCGCTTCACGCCCTCTCGGCGTTCCAGCACCTTGTGGGCTCCCAACAGCACCGCGGCGAGACCCAACGGCGCGAGGTAGTACACCAGCCGGTACGCCACCAGCGACCCAAACACCGCGGCCGCCGGGACGCTCGGCGACAGGAGCAACACCATGACGCCCTCAAAGACCCCGAGCCCGCCGGGGATCAGACTCGCCAGACCGGCGATCTGCGCGAGGAGAAAGAGGCCCAAAAAGGTCGGGAACGCAAGGCTCGCGGAGGCGGGGAGCAGCGCATAGAGCACGCTTCCCGCCACAAGCCAGTCCCCGGACGACACCGCGATCTGCGCGATCGATAGCCTCGTCGAGGGAAGCGACAGCTCCCACGAACCGATTCGAAGCGGCCCGGTTACGACGGCGCCCGCAAGCAGGTATCCCCCGACCACGACCAGACCGATCACGCCGACCGCGTGAGCGGAGACGAACGGAAGACGGAGCGCCTCAGGAACCGCCACGGGATCCAGCAGGAACACCGACCCGGCCACGGTGAGAAAACCGAGCCAAAACGTGACGCTGCAAAACGCCACGACCTTGGCGACCTCGACCGCCGACAATCCCCATGCCGAATACAGGCGGAAGCGGACCGACCCGCCGCTGATCAGGGAATGACCAACGTTGTGGCTGAACGCGTAGCCGATGAACGAGGCCAGCGCGATCCGGCCGTAGCGGAGCGGCCGGCCGATGTACCGCACGGCAAGAGCATCGTAGCCGGTGAGGACCAGATAACTCAACACGGTGAGCGCCGCGGCGAACAGGAGCCGGGCGGGTGGCAACTCCGTCAGACGGCGCACAATGTCGTGGTAGTGATAGGCGGCGAGCGCGCGGTGGAGGACCCACAACGCGACGCCGAAGAGCAGAAGTCCGACGAGCGGCGCAAGGCCGGTGAGCACCCGTTTCGTCATCCGAACCTCGAACGAACCGGCGCGAGCGACGAGCCGCCGCTGCCGCTACACCAACTCGTAGGCGATGAGCCCGCACGCGATCGCCATGAGACCCAGCGCCGCGAGGAAAATCATGTCCGCGACCCACTCGACCGTGTGCCGGCGTTTCCGGTGTCGTGTCTTCAAGGCGTGATACGAGAGGACACACGACGCCAGGAAGGCCAGCGCGTCGAACGCCAACAGCGCCTGACCGACGTTACTCACGTCCTTCAGGCGGTCGCTGATCCGAAACAACCCGATCACGGTCAGACAGACCCCCACGAGCGCGGCGGAGGCGGTGAAAATGTGCACCGAGATGTCTTCGGCGGTGCGATCTCGGGAGCGATCTTCAGGCATCGACGTGGTCCACCAGCGATTCGGCGTGTCCTGGTTCGTCGGCCACGGGGCTCAGAACGCCCCAGCCCGGAGCCACCGCGCGAGCGACTCCGACTGAGCGGCTCTGAACTCCAATCCGAGACGGAGGAACTCGAGGGTTTGGTCCAGCGCTTTGGCCGCGGATTCAACCTGGTTCGCGGGATGGGCGAAGAACGACCGGACGTCGACGTACCAGCTCTCGCGCCACAGCGCACGGGCGCTCTGAATGATCCTGGTGGCGCCTACCGGTCCGGCCTTGGTCTGTAACGTCTGCCAATGGGTTTTCACGAACGCCCACGCCTCTCCTTGGACCACCGGACTGGCCAGGAGCGGGCGGAACGGTTTCCACACGTCTTGTCCACGCACGGCGTCGGTGAGCGTCATCGCCATGAGGCGCGCCGCCAGCTCCGCGTCGCGAAAGTCCGCGAGCGCCATGAGATAACGGTCGCGGTCTTCGGGGGTCGCCGCCCGCTCGAACCGGTCCTGATACGTCCGAAAGCGCCGCTCGCCGCCTAGACGGGCACCCAACCGAACGACGGTGGCAGCCAGCGTGGGATCCAACCCCTCGCGATCGTCCAAGTATTGCGCGAGCCTTCGTTCGGTTTCGTCGAGGAGCGCCGGATCGCGCGCGATCGATCCCAACATCCACAGGGCCGCGGCGCGGGTCAACCGCGGCTCGTCGTCCGTTCCCTCGCGCGTTCCCCACCCCAAGCGATCCCAGACCGGCCGAATCAGTGCGCCAGCCACCCGCCCCAGGAGCGGGAGATCCCCGCCTTCCACCACGCGATCCGCCAGCGTGTCCAGGTACCCGGCGGACGCCTCGACGACCACCCGCGTGTCGTCTCCCTTGAACGCCATCAGCATCGCCATGAAGCCGTCGATCGAGACCTCCCGGGCCTGCGTGAGCGCCCAGACGTGGTTGAGCCAGCCGATCCGCTCGGCGGGATCCAGCGCCGTCGGTGCAACGACGCACAGCGCCTCGCGCAGACGCGCGTCGGTCTCCACGCGGTAGAACCCGGATTCGCCACCGTTCGGATACGCCCATCGCACCGGTCCCGTCCCCGGCAGCGTGACCGTGGCGGAGGGGGCATCCAGCAACACGCGATGCGATCGAATACCGGCGGCGTCCTCGTAGCGGACCACGACCGGGATGGACCACCGCCGAGACGCGCCGACCGCCGGACCGTGTGCCGAGAAGGGCCGTTGCGCGAGGACCACGGTCCGCCCGTCCCCGGAGACGTCGCGGGCGGCCACGATGGGGTAGCCGGCCTGGGTCAACCAATCCTTGGCCAGCGCGCCGACGGGATGACCCGACGCCTCCTCCAGCGCCCGCCACAGATCCGCGGCCACGGTGTTGCCGAATTGGTGCCGGCGCATGTAGACGCGAATCCCCTCCCGAAACGCCGCCTCCCCTACGAATCGCTCGATCATGCGCAGCACCGCCGCGCCCTTTTCATAGGTGAGCGGATCGAACATCGATTCGATCTCGGAGGACGACCGCACGTCCGAGACGATGGGACGCGAGCTGTCCAGTGCGTCGAGTTCCAACGGGATCTGCTTTTCGAGCTGGAACTCCTCCCACGAGCGCCACTCCGGACGCCACTGATCCACGATCTTACAGGCCAGCCACGTCGCGAAGGCCTCGTTCAGCCACAGGTCATCCCACCACGCCATGGTCACGAGGTTGCCGAACCATTGGTGCACGATCTCGTGGACGATGACGTTGGCCACGACCCGTTGTGTCGCGGTCGAGGTCTGCGTGGTCTCCACCAGCAGGCGTGAATCACGAAAGAAGATGGCGCCCCAGTTCTCCATCGCCCCCATGGCAAAATCCGGTACCGCGATCAGGTCCAGCTTGGGATAGGGGTAGGACAGGCCGAAATAATCGTTCAACAACGGCAGCGTCGCCTCCGTGACATCAAGGGCGAAGTCCGCCAGGCGCAAATCCCGAGGCAACGCCCAGACCGCCACGTGGGTCTCGGCGATGCGCCGAGCGGTGGACGTGAGGCGCCCAACCGCGAGCGCGAGCAGGTAGGTGGACATGACCGGCGTGTCCGCGAAGCGGATCGTCTTCGTCGCGCCGTCGAGGACTTCGCTCACGGCGGGCATATTGGACAGGATCGTCAGGTGCGCTGGCGCCGTCGCCTCCAGGCAGAACGCGGCCTTGAAGCCCGGCTCGTCGAAACACGGGAAGAACCGTCGCGCGTCGGTCGGTTCGCATTGGGTAAAGGCATACCGCTCTTCGACGCCTTCAACCGTCGCGCGCGCCTCATACAGTCCCTTCATCTGGCGGTTGAGCCGGCCGGCGAACCCCAGCTCGACGACCGCCGCACCTTTGGGGAGCTCGCGTGGCAGGGCGAGCGTGAGCGTCGTGGCGGCGGGGTCGAGGCGGGCCGGCGCCGCGTAGCGCCCGCCGTCGAACTCGACGTGCACGTCGCCGAGCTCCAGCTCCTGCGCGTGCAGGATGACTTCTCGCGCCGGCTCGGCGAGCCGTACCGCAATCCGCACCCGGCCGGAAAACCGTCCCTCGTCCGGTCGCACCGTCAGCTGGAGGTCGTACCGTTCCGGTCGCATCGTTTCCGGCAACCGCCCTGCCGTCGCATTCGTCGTCATCGTCTCGTCCCGTTCATATCATAATGAAGGCGTATTATGGCAGATGTCTCGTGAGTCCATCAACGCGTGATCGCGCACGCCGTCCGCCTTGCTTTTTTCCGCCCCGCCGCTTACGATGCCGTCCCATGTCTACCTCGCCGCCCCTTCACGGCACACGTCCGGTTCCCCGGCGCCGGCACGCCGCAGTTTCAACGGGTGGGGCCGCCGCCTAGCCGTGGGAAGACGGCTCGGTGACGTGCTCTGCGCGCAAGGCGCGCTGACTCCCCAGAACCTCGGCCGCGGCCTCGATGAACAACGCCGGCGCGGAGGGCTGTTGGGCGAGCGCCTGATCGAACTGCGTCTCCTCTCGCCCGACGATCTGGCCCGCGCGTTGACCCGTCAAACCGATCTGCTCCTCGCGGAGCTCGACGCGGCGGTTTCCACGCTGGTCGCCGAGATCGCCACAGGTGGCGCGCCGGTGGCCCCGGGGACGGCGCCCGCGCCGCTGGTTCGTCTGGTCGATGCGCTCCTCGCGAAAGCGGTCGCCCTCGACGCGAGCGACCTGCACCTCGAACCGTCGTCGGACGCCTGCCTCGTACGGTATCGCGTCCACGGCCTGTTGTCGACCGCGTTCAGTCTGCCACGCGCCCTCCATCCACCGCTCGTGTCGCGCGTGAAAATACTCGCCTCGCTCGATATCGCCGAACGCCGCCTCCCGCAAGACGGGGCCGTTCGGGCCGCGCACGCGGGGCACGCGGTGGACCTTCGGATCTCCTCGCTTCCCACGCAATACGGTGAGAAGATCGTCATCCGCATCCTGGATCAATCCCGGCCGCTGTTGACCCTGGCCGGCCTCGGCCTTGGCGCGGACTTGGCCGCGGTCGAAGGGCTCCTGACGCACCGCAAAGGCATCCTTCTGGTCACGGGACCGACCGGAAGCGGCAAAACCACGACCTTGTACGCCATGATCAACGCCATCCGCGACGGGGCGACCAATCTCATCACCGTCGAAGATCCGATCGAGTACTCGATGCCAGGCGTCAACCAGGTACAGGTCCATCCCGAGATCGGACTCACCTTCGCGCGGGCGCTCCGCGCCATCCTACGGCAAGACCCCGACGTCGTCCTGATCGGCGAGATCAGAGACGGTGAAACGGCGGAAATCGCGTTTCGGGCCGCCATGACCGGCCACCTGGTTCTCTCGACCCTCCACACCAACGATGCGCCCGCCACGATCACCCGCCTGATCGATCTGGGCGTCCCGCGGTACCTCGTCGCGGCCCAAACCGCCGGGATCCTCGCCCAACGTTTGGTGCGGGCCCTGTGCCAGGTGTGCCGCGCTCAGGGCCCGCCGTCCCTGGCCCCGGTGCTGCAGCTCGCGCTGCCGCCCACGACGTGCGACGATCCCGCCTTGTGGCGCGCCGTGGGCTGCGGCGCGTGCCGTGGGACCGGGTATCGGGGCCGCATCAGCCTGTTCGAGTCGCTCGTCCCGGGCCGGGCGCTACGCGAACGAATCAGCAACGGCGTGTCCGAAGACGCGATCCGAGTCGCCGCCGTCCGCGGAGGCATGGCGTCCCTCCTCAGCGACGGCCTCGCGAAAGCCCGCGCCGGCCTCACGACGCTGGAAGAAGTCGCACGGGTCTTGGAGCCCGATGACCTGACGCCCTCGCTGTGCAACGCCTGCGGTGGCGTCAAACCAGCCGGATTCCCCTGGTGCCCTTTTTGCGGTGCGCGCGACCGCGGCGTCTGCATCGACTGCGGACAAGCTCTGACGGCGGCCTGGTCGCACTGCCCGGCGTGTGGGGCGACAAGAAGCTGACAGCTCATAGCTCACAGGGGACAAAGACCGTGGTTCCTATGAGCTGTCAGCTGTGAGCTATCCCCTCTGACCTACCGGAAGTGATCGTATCCCGTCTCGCGAAGCGGCCGGCGTCGTCCTGTGGCGTCGATCACGCGAAGGCCCGCGCGACGAGGAAGCACCCGCCCGATGGGGGTGATGGGGAGGTCCCGAGTGGATCGGCGGAGGACGCGACCCAGGCGAGCCGGGGGAACCGCGAAGAGCAACTCAAAATCTTCGCCGCTCGTGAGCGCGTACGCGACGGGATCGCGCCCGACAGACGTCGCGTACACCTTGAGGGCCGTGGAGAGGGGAAGCGCGCGCAGATCGATCTCGGCCCCCACCCCGCTCGCCTCGCACACCCGGCGCAGATCGGACGCGAGGCCGTCCGAGAGGTCGATCGCGGCCGAAGCCAACCGGCGACCGGCCAGGACTTCGCCGCACGCCAGTCGGGGTGTGGGACGCTGGTGCCGGTCGATCAAGAAGCGGCGAACGGATCGAGAGGTGCGATGGCCGGTTGCAGCGTTGAGCAGCTCGAAACCGGCTCCCGAGTCCCCCAAGGTCCCCGTGACGCACAGCCAGTCTCCGGCGTTCGCGCCCGAGCGCGTCAGTACAGCGCCGCGCTCGATCTCTCCCAGCAGCGTGATCGCGATCGACCAAACCGGGGCCGCCGAGAGATCGCCGCCGCCCAGCGCAACGCCGTACTGACGCGCCGCGCGCCCCAATCCTCGATACAGCGCGTCGACTTGCCGAACCGTCGCCTGCGTGGGCAACGAGAGGCCCACGAAAAACATCGTCGGGCGCCCTCCCATCGCGGCCACGTCGCTGAGGTTGACGGCAAGCGCTTTTTCACCCAATGCGGCGAGGGACCACACCCGGCGGTCGAAATCAACCGCCTCGACCAGGAGGTCGGTTGTGACCAGGAGCTGGCGACGAGGGAAGAGCGTCACGACCGCGGCGTCGTCACCAATACCGAGTTGCAATCTGGGCGACGCGGTGGGACAAAACCGGGCGAGGCGGGCGATCAGACCGACCTCGCCGAGGCGGCGTAGCTCAGAGCTCACAGCTCATAAGGAACACCACGAGCGAAGACCCAGTCCTTTTGTGGGCTGTGAGCTATGAGCTATGAGTTGCCCCTCGTGCGTTGATGGTAAGCGATCGGCTCACCCGTCCAGGCGTGGCGCGGGGCCCGCGCGGGCGCGGCGCGCGGTAGCCCTTCAGCGCCACCGGCAGGACGTCGTCCATCGTCTCCGCGAACACCAAGTGCAGCCCCTGCTTGACGTGTTTGGGTACCTCCTCCAAGTCCTTCTCATTGCGCTTCGGGATGACGACGGTCTTCAGACCGGCCCGCTTGGCCGCCAGCAGTTTTTCCTTCAGGCCGCCGATCGGGAGCACGCGTCCGCGCAACGTGACCTCGCCGGTCATGGCCACGTCTCGCCGCACCGGCATCTCGGTGAAGACCGAGGCGAGCGCCGTCGCCATCGTGATCCCGGCCGACGGTCCGTCCTTGGGGATGGCGCCCGCGGGCACGTGGATGTGAATGTCGCGCTTCCCGAACAGGTCGGGCTTCAAGCCGATCTCGTGCTGGCGCGATCGAATGTAGCTCAGGGCGGCGTGCGCCGACTCCTTCATGACGTCGCCCAGATGTCCGGTGAGCGTCAACGCGCCCTTGCCCTTCATCGTCGTGGCTTCGATGTAGATGATGTCGCCGCCGCTCTCGGTCCACGCGAGACCGGTCGCCACCCCGACCTCGTCCCGCTCCTGCTCGGCCTCGGGCAGATGCTTGGGAATCCCCAGATACGTCTGGACGGTCTTGGCGGTGATGACGTACTGCTTGACCTTGCCCTCCGCGATCTTGCGGACGACCTTGCGGAACACGTTGGCGATCTCGCGCTCCAAGTTACGGACGCCGGCCTCGCGGGTGTACTGCGTGATGATCATACGCAGCGCCGGCTCGGTCAGATCCACGTGCTTCTCGCCGATGCCGTGCTCCTTGAGCTGACGGGGGATGAGATAGTTCCTCGCGATGCCGACCTTTTCTTCCTCGGTGTACCCCGAGATGTCGATGACCTCCATCCGGTCGCGCAGCGGGCCGGGAATCGGATCCATGAGGTTGGCGGTGGTGATGAACATCACATTGGACAGATCGAACGGCACCCCCAGGTAGTGATCGGAAAAGGCGTGGTTCTGCTCGGGATCCAACACCTCGAGCAGCGCCGCGGCGGGATCGCCCCGGAAATCCATCCCGATCTTGTCGACCTCATCCATCATGAACACCGGGTTGTTCGACCCCCCCTGCTTGATTCCCTGGATGATCCGCCCCGGCAGCGAACCGACGTACGTGCGCCGGTGCCCCCGGATCTCCGCCTCGTCGCGCACGCCTCCCAGCGAGACCCGAACGAACTCCCGCCCCAGCGCCCGCGCGATGGACTTGCCGAGCGACGTCTTGCCCACGCCCGGGGGCCCGACGAAACAGAGAATCGGTCCCTTCATCTTCTCTTTCATCTTCCGCACGGCGAGGTATTCGAGGATACGCTCCTTCACCTTCTCCAAGTCGTAGTGATCCTCGTTCAACACGCGTTCGGCGGCCGGGATGTCCAAATTGTCCTTGGTCTTCTTGCTCCACGGGATCTCGACCATCCATTCCAAGTATGTCCGGATCGTCGCCGCCTCCGCCGAGTCGGGGTGCATCTTTTCGAGGCGCTTGAGCTGCTTGTCCGCTTCCTTAAATACCTTTTCGGGCATCTTGGACTGCTTGATGCGTTTGCGGATTTCGTTGATCTCCTCCATCCGCTCGTCGACGTCGCCCAGTTCCTTCTGAATGGCCTTGAGCTGCTCGCGCAGGAAGTACTCGCGCTGGCTCTTGTCCATCTCGCCCTTGGCCTCGGCCTGGATCTTCTGCTGCATCGACAGCAGTTCGATCTCCTTGTTGAGAATCTCATTCACACGGTGCAGCCGGGCGACCGGTTCGGCAATTTCCAGCACTTCTTGCGCGAGATCCACCTTCAACCCCAGGTTGGAGGCGATCATGTCGGCAAGCCGCCCCGGCTCGTCGAGGTTCTCGATGACCACCATGATCTCGGGGAGCAGCAGCTTCCCGAAGCCGATGATCTTCTCGAGCTGTTCCTTCACGGTCCGCATCAGCGCCTCGATCTCCAGACCGACCTCCGGCATCGCGGGGTCCGGGAGCTTCTCGATGCGGACGACGTAGAACGGAACCGCTTGCACGTAGTCCACCACCTTCGCCTTGGCAAGGGCCTGGACGAGGATCTTGATCCGGCCGTCGGGAAGCTTGAGCATCCGCATAATCATCCCGACCGTCCCTACGGCGTGGATGTCCTTGGGCTGGGGATTTTCGACGTCCAACGCCCGCTGCGCGACCAACAAGACCAGGCGGTTTCCCGCCAACGCCTCGTCGATGGCTTTGATCGACATCTCCCGCCCCACGAAGAGCGGGAGCACCATGTGCGGGAACACGACCAGATCCCGAACCGGGAGCATGGGAAGCTGTTCCGGAATTTCGACCTGCTGGCCGTCCTGATCTATCGCTTGCGACACGTCGTTCCTCCTAACCTCGCTTGCGTAGCGCAACGTAGGGCCGGGGTCCAGGCCCGAGGCTGCGAGACGTCGGTGATTTGCACTCCCTGCCAACCTCGCGTGCGTCGCGGAACGTGGGCGCGGAGTCTCGTGCCGATGCTCCGAGATGGGGCTGAGTTTCTCACGTCTCCATCAAATCTCGCTTGCGTCGCGCACCGTAGGGCCGGGGTCCAGGCCCGAGGCTGCGAGACGTCGGTGATTTGCACTCCCTGCCAACCTCGCGTGCGTCGCGGAACCTGCACCGCGCCAGAGGCGCGGGGAATGTACACCGATTCTTCCTGCCAAGCGACGAAGTAAACTGCACCGTCGTGTTCAGTCCGTCCGAATCGGGATCTTGATCGCCCCCTGGCGTCGATCGGGAATCTTGGCGAACGTGACCCTCAACACCCCGCGCGCGTAGCGCGCCGACGCGGCGTATGGGTTGATCGCGGCGGGGATGGGAATCACTCGCTGGAATCCCGCCGTAATACGTTCCAACCGGAGGTAGCGCCCGCGTTGGGCGTCGCAGCCATTTCGCCGAACGCCGCCGATCGTCAGGCGGTTGTGGGACACCTCCACCTGGATATCCTCGACGCACACCCCCGGGAGATCCACCTCCACCACCAGGCCGTCCGGACTTTCATACAGATCCAAGAGCGGCAACCGCGGCGCGCCCGGGCCGTCCTGTTCCGGCACCATCACCGGGTTGGGCAGCCTCGGCCGTTCGGTCGCGCGTTGATCGGCGGTCACGTGCTTGGCCATCCTGCGCCTCCCTGCGCTAACAGGTTACTGAAAAAACCCATCTGTTGTGTTGCTTCGTGATCCGTCTGGAGCTTTTTGAGCAGCCTGCTCACTCACGGCCGTGATCTCTGAGGAACACCGTATCACGCCAGCCGGAGCTCCTCTACATACCGCCGGAACGCCTCACCCAGCTCGGGGTTTTTCAATCCGAACTCGACCGTGGCTTTGAGAAAACCCAGTTTGTCACCGGCGTCGTACCGGCGACCGTCGAGGATCCGGCCATAGAGGCGGCCTCCGCGCGCCAGAACCCGCAGCGCGTCGGTCAATTGGATCTCGCCGTTGCGTCCCGGCGCGGTCTGCTCCAACACGCCGAAGATGTCGGGCGTGAGCACGTAACGGCCGATGACCGCGATCGTCGAGGGCGCCTGTTCGGGCGCCGGCTTTTCCACCAGGTCGTCGATGTGGAACAGGCCGGGCTTCACCTCCCGCCCTTGGATGATTCCGTAATGGCTGACCTCGCTGCGCTCGACGCGCTCGAGTCCGATCACCGCCACCCCGAGTTCCTCGTGCTTGGTGATGAGCTGCTGGATCGCGGGCGTGGGGTGGTCGATGATGTCGTCGCCCAGCAGGACGGCGAAGGCGCCCGGGCCCACGAGGCCCTGTGCCTGGAGCACGGCGTGTCCCAACCCCCGCGGCTCGCGCTGGCGGACGTAGAACAGTTTCGCCAGCCGTGCGATCCGCTGGACCTCGTCGAGCAGCTTGAGCTTCCCCTGCTCCTGGAGGGTCGCCTCGAGCTCGAAGGCCACGTCGAAGTGATCCTCGATCGCCCGTTTGCCCCGCCCCGTGACGATGACGATATCCTGGATCCCGGAGGCAACGGCCTCTTCCACCACGTACTGGATGAGGGGCTTGTCCACCAGGGGCAGCATCTCTTTGGGCGAGGCCTTGGTGGCCGGGAGAAACCGCGTACCAAGACCTGCAGCCGGTATCACGGCCTTCACCACCGGGGACGGGGGCATGAGGGCATTGTATGGAGCGTCCGATAAAATGTCAACGAAGAGCGGGACGTGGCGTGCGCGGTCGACGCGGTGAACCGGCCAGGCGCCGGAGCTCGTCGTACACCAGCCGCACGCGGCGACGCACGAGGCGACGCGGTGCCCGTCCGTCGATGAGATAGTCGGCGGAGCGACGTTTGACGCGGAGCGGCCACTGGCTCCTGATTCGCGCGAGCGCTTGAGCGCGGGTGAGGCGATCCCGTTTCTTCAACCGGGCCAGTTGGGTGGTTCGGTCCGCGGTGACGACGATGACTTTGTCCATCCCATGATGCGCGCCGGTCTCGATCAGGAGAGCCGCGTCGAAGACAACGACGGCGGCCGGATCGCGCCGCGCGATCTCACGGGTCAGGCGCCGCTGGGCCGCGAACACCCGCGGGTGTACGATCTCCTCGAGCCGCCGCAATCGCCGCGGATGGCCGAACACCAGCGCGGCCAGGCGGGCGCGATCGACCACGCCGCCCGGCGCGATGTCACGCCCGAACGCCCGCGCCACGGCGCGCGCGCCGGGGCTCCCGGGGGCCAGCGATTCCCACGCGAGGCGGTCGGCGTCGATGACGACCGCTCCCGCGTCGGCGAGGTACCTCGCCACCGTGCTCTTGCCGCACGCAATCCCGCCCGTGAGTCCGACCAGCAGCATCCTGAGATCCGCGAGCCGGTAGTGTAGCACGGATCGGGGCTCACCCCCAACACCGTTCCACCGTCGTGAGGATGTTCAAGCCGTGCCTTTGGCGCAGTGCGGGTTACTTCGTCACCCGGGAAGCAATAACGCTTTACATTCTGCGCCTCTGGCGCGGCGCGGGTTGCTCCGGGGCGAGGGAGGTCGTACAATGTCGGTCCGACATGGGAATTTCTCTGCGCCGATCGGGGTGGCGGTGACGCGACGGAAAGCCGGCCCGGTCCGGCGGTGGATGGCTCGTCTCGCGCTTGTCCTCGCGGCCGCGGCGGTGGCCGCCGGCGCATATATCTACCTCTCGCTCCCGGACGTCACGACGCTCAAAACCCGCAACCCGGCCGCCACCGCCTTCATGGCGCTGCGCGACCAGGAATACCGGGAGGCCGGGGGGAGGGTCCCGCGACGGCGTCAGGCCTGGGTGCCCCTGCGTCGGATCTCGCCCCACGTGGTCAACGCCGTGCTGTTGGCCGAAGACGCGGCGTTTTATCAGCACGACGGGGTCGATTACCACGAGCTCTGGGAATCGATGAAGCTCGATTGGCGCGAGAGGCGCCTCTCGCGGGGCGCGAGCACGATCACCCAGCAACTCGCCAAGAACCTCTACCTCTCGCCGTCGCGTTCCCCGGTCAGGAAGTTCCGCGAACTCCTGATCGCGCGGAGGCTCGAAGCGGCGCTGAACAAGTCCCGTATCCTGGAGCTCTACCTGAACGTCGTCGAGTGGGGCCGCAACCTCTACGGGGTCGAGGCGGCGGCCCGCGCCTATTTCGACGTGCCGGCGCGCGATCTCACGCCCGCCCAATCGGCGCTGCTGGCCGGCATGCTCGTCAACCCCATTCGGTATTCGCCGCTCACCCCGTCCCGCCGCCTGACCCACCGCCAGCACCTCATCCTGCAACGGATGGTGCGGTTCGGGCGGATCAGCCCGCAGGAGTACCGGATCGCGCTCGGCCTCGAACGCCTCGCGCCGCCGCCGGGTCCCGAGCTGATCCCGGACGCTCCGACCGACGAGCTGGACGCGGAGGAGCCCGCGCCCGACCCGTCCGTGACGGCCGCGCCCCCGTCCGTCGAACCGATCGAACCGCCGATCGAACCCGCGTCGCCGCCCGACGAACCGGCGCGCTCCACCGATCGCGCCCCCGACGCCGCGCCCCCCTCATTCAGTAGCTTCGGGGGGTGATTTATGCTAGGATCGCCCCACCATCGTCGCGCCGCGCCAGGCGCTCTTGAAGGAGGATGCCAGATGGGGATGAAACTGTACGTGGGGAATCTCTCGTTCGAGGCTTCGGAGACCGATCTGCGCGACCTCTTCGCCCAAGCGGGGCAGGTCGAATCCGCGAAGATCATCACGGACATGTACACCGGTCGCTCGCGCGGGTTCGGGTTTGTCGAGATGGGGAACCGGGAAGAGGGCCAGAAGGCCATCGACCAGTTCAACGGGAAGGAGCTCAAGGGCCGGCCGATCGTCGTCAACGAAGCCAAGCCCCAGGAGCGACGACCCGGAGGCGGGTCCGGCAGCCGCCGGCCGTCTCCCAACGCCTGATACCAGTCCCCGCGATTCCTCTCCTCCCTTGGCGTCCTCGCCCGGCATGTCATGGCCTGTCTCCCGTCAGCGCATTTCGGTCGGACGGTTTCCCGAAACGCTGAGTCGCCACCTGATCCAATTTCAGCGCGACCGGTTTCCTGAACGACTCTGGAGCCGCCGCCCCGACGTCTGGAGCGCCGATCCCGCGCACCACGCGGTCGCGGTCAATCGTCTGGGCTGGATCGACCCGCTTCCGCTGCTCCGCGCGGAGCGGGAACCGCTCACTGCGTGGGCCGACCGCACGCGCCCGCTGATCCGGGAGATCGTGCTGCTCGGGATGGGCGGATCGAGTCTGGCCCCTGACGTCATCGCCCGCATCGCCGCGCCACAGGACCGCGGCCTCCGCTTCACGATGCTGGACTCGACCGATCCCGACTCGATCCGCGGCCTCGCCGCGCGCCTGGACCCCGCCCACGCGCTCTTCATCGTGTCGAGCAAATCCGGGACCACGATCGAGACCCTGTCTCACTTCGCGTTCTTCCACGCCGTGGTGGCCAAGGCGCGCCCCGACCCCGGCCAGGCGTTCGTGGCCATCACCGACCCCGGGTCGCCGCTGGAGCGCCTCGCGGGCGAGCGAGGCTTCTCCAAGGTGTTCCTGAATCCTCCGGACATCGGCGGCCGCTACTCGGCGCTGTCGTTGTTCGGGATCGTCCCGGCGGTCCTGCTGGGCGTCGATCTCGGCGCGGTGATCGACCGGGTTCAGACCATGATCGCGGCGTGCGCGCCCGAGTCGCCGACCTACGAGAACCCCGGCCTCATGCTCGGTACGCTACTGGGCACGGCGGCCCTCGGCGGGGCCGACAAGCTCACGTTGCTCGCATCGCCGGCGCTGCGTCCGCTCGGGGCGTGGATCGAACAATTGATCGCGGAGAGCACCGGCAAGGGAGGGAAGGGCGTCGTCCCCATCGACGGCGAACCGGTGGGACACGCGAACTACGGACCGGACCGGTGCGTGGCCGCGTTCACGCTCGAGGGCGAGCAGGACCCCGCCGTCGAGCGCGCGCTCGACGGCCTCCGCTCCACCGGCACGCCGCTCGCGGAGATCCTGCTGCCCGACCGTCTGTCGCTCTTCGCGGAATTCTTCAAATGGGAGGTCGCGACCGCGGTGGTCGCCGCGCTCCTGAGGGTCGACCCGTTCGACGAACCCAACGTGCAGGAGAGCAAGGACAAGACGCGGGCCCTGCTCCGCAGCGTGCAGCAACACGGCGCGCTGCCAACGCGACCACCCGACGCCCATTCCGACCGCCTCGCGCTCTGGTGGGAGGCGGCCGGCGTGGAGCCGACACCGGAGTCCATCCTCGTGTCGTTCTTCGCGGGCGCGCGCTCCGGCCTATACCTGGCGCTCTTGGCGTACCTCGATCGCCGAGACGAGGTGGATGAGGCCCTGACCAGCCTGCGCCGCCGTCTCGGTCCGGCTCTGGGCATCCCGACCCTCGTCGGGTACGGCCCGCGCTACCTGCACTCGATCGGCCAACTGTACAAGGGGGGGCCGCCGAGCGGCCTCTTCATCGTGCTGACCGCGGATCACGTCGAGGACGTTCCGATTCCCGGCGCCCCCTACACCTTCGGCCAGTTGGAGGCCGCCCAGGCGCTCGGCGACATCGAGGTGCTCCAGACGCACCAGCGACCGGTCCTTCGGGTGCACCTCAAGGGCAGCGTGGTCTCGGCGACCGGGGCGCTGGAGCGCGTCGCGGAGGCCGCGCTCGCCTCGGCACGCGATTGACACGGCGCCGTCGATAGTGATACGAGGTAAGACCATGTCGCCCCCCTCGTCCGTCCTGCCCGCGCCCGCCGAGAAGGAACGCGCCGTCCAGCGCATGTTCTCGGCCATCGCGCGCTGGTACGACCTCAACAACACCGTCCTCTCGTTCGGCCTCCATCACCGGTGGAAGCGCGAGGCCGTGGCGCGCACCCTGGCCCGGGAAGGCCAGACCGTGCTGGACTTGTGTAGCGGCACGTGCGACCTCGCTCTGCGGCTGAGCGATCTGGTCGGCCCGCGCGGCCGCGTCGTGGCGTGCGATCTGAACGCCGAGATGCTGGCGGTCGGCCGTTCCAAGGTCGAAAAGCGGGGCCGCGCGGACCGGATCACCTGCGTTCTCGGCAACGCCGAAGCCCTGCAATTCAACGACGCTTCGTTCGACGCGCTCACCGTGGCGTTCGGCATCCGCAACGTGACCGACATCCCCAAGGCCCTCGCCGAAATGGCCCGGGTGCTCAAGCCCGGAGCCCGCGCCGTGTGCCTGGAGTTCTCCCGACCCACGACCGCGATCCTGCGCAAGGCCTACGATTCCTACTCGTTCGCCCTGCTGCCCACGATCGGAACGTGGATCGCGCGCGACCGGACTGGCGTGTATCAATACTTGCCCGACTCGATCCGGCACTTTCCGCCCCAGGAGGAGTTCGCCCGAATGTGGCGCGAGGCCGGGTTCAGCCGCGTCGAGTACGCCAACTATTCCGGCGGGATCGTCGCCATCCACGTCGGGGTCAAGTGATGGCCATCAAGTCGATCCTCTACGTCTGGCTGCCGTGCAAGGAGATCTATCCCGTCGGTCTGACGTACCTCGCGAACTTCATCCACCAGCGGCACCCCGAGATCACCCAGCAGATTCTCGACCTCACGCCCATCGTGCCCGAGCACCGTCAGCAGGCGCTGACCAGCGTGATCGAGGTCACCAAGTCCGACCTCGTGGCGTTCTCGTGGCGCGACATCCAGGTCTTCGCCCCGCACGAGGGCGACGCGAGCCTCAAATACGCGTTCAACTTCTACCACTCGGCCAACCCGTTCAAGAAGGCCGTGGCCTCGGTCAAGGGCCTGCAATTCCTCTGGCGGTACTACCAAGGCATCCGCGAGTATCTCTCGTATCCCTGGCTGGTGCGCAAGCACTTCCCTCACGTCCAGATCATGATGGGCGGGGGTGCGTTCTCGGTCTTCGCCGACCAGTTGATTCACAAGCTGCCCGAGGGCACGATCGGGCTCTTGGGCGAGGGCGAGGAGGCCGTGCTCAAGGTGGTCGAGGGACGGAGCCTGGAGGACGAGCGCTACCTCGTGAGAGAAGGTAAGGTCGTCCGGCGCGGGAAGAAGACGCACTACCTTTCCCTGAACGATTTCGTGATGGACGTGCCGTACCTGACCAAAACCTTCCCGCAATACACCGTCCACCGCCACAAACACATCGGCGTCCAGACCAAACGCGGCTGCCCGTACGACTGTCAGTTCTGCGAGTACCCCTACATCGAGGGCAAGGAAGTCCGCCACCGCCCGCCCGAGTTGGTGGTCCGCGATCTCAAGCAGCACTATGACCTCTGGGGCACGCGCCAATTCTGGTTCACCGACGCCCAGTTCATCACCGGCCGCGAAGCCTACTTGCAGGTGATCGAGGTCCTGGAGCGGATCAAAAAGGAAGGCATGAAGATCGAGTGGTCGGGATACGTCCGCACCAGCCACATCACCGCGGAGCTGGCCAAGCTTATGGTCGAGACCGGCGTGGGCGACCTGGAGGTGGCGATCACCTCGGGTTCCCAAGCCATCATCAACGAACTGCACATGGGCTTCTCATTAGAGAAGCTCTACGAAGGCTGCAGGCACTTAAAAGACGCCGGCTTCAAAGGCAAGATCATCCTGAACTACTCCCCCAACTCCCCCGGCGAAACCGAGCAAACTCTCATAGAGAGCGTCGAGAGCTACAAAAAAATCGCGGCGATCCTGGGCGAAGACCACGTCTTCCCCATGCTCTTCTTCCTCGGCGTCCAACCCCACACCGGATTCGAAGACCGTTTGCTGACCGAGGGCTACCTCGCCCAAGGCTACAACCCCCTATCGCTGAATCCCCTGACGATCAAGAAACTGCTCTACAACCCGCCGCCGTTCTCCAAGCTGATTGCCAAGGCGTGCATGAAGGCATGGGAGGCGAAGGAGCGGGAGCTTCGGCAGACGACGGAAGTCGTGCACGATCTGGCCGGGCATTATGCGGATACGAATTTGTTTGCGGGCGTGGTGAAGGATTCGGGGCGGCAGGTGCTGATCAATATCGAGCGGGAACTGGCGGGACCACGCAGTACCTGATACTCGTATGTTCTATGAAGACGTATTCCGCGAACTTGACCGCCGCCGTATCCGCTACGTCGTGGTCGGAGGGGTCGCGCTGGTCTTACACGGCGTTATCCGCCTCACCGTCGATTTGGACTTGATGGTGCAGTTGGAGCGCGCCAATCTGGTGGCGTTCGTCGAGGCAATGGAAACCCTGGGCTATCGCCCTCGCGTTCCGGTCACGGCTCGTGAATTCGTCGAACCCGAGAATCGTGAGCGGTGGCGGGCGGAGAAGGGTATGGCGGTGTTCAGCTTTTTCCATCCGGTGAGCCACGGGAAATTGATCGATGTCTTCATCGACGAGCCCATCGATTTCCAAGAGGTGGATCAGGCCAAGACCATCATCAAAGCCGCCGACCTGCGCATCCCGGTTATTTCCATCCCGCACTTGAAACGCCTCAAGACGATCGCGGGCCGGGCGCAAGATCTGGCCGATATCGAAGCGCTTGAAGCCATCGAGCGCATGGGTGGCACTTCATGAGCAAGCCGACACCCCCCACCCCCAAAGGGTTTGCATTTCGGCCGGATCCAGACACCTTGAAGGCCTGCCAAGGCATGTCCGCGGAAGACAAACTCCGCTGGCTCGAAGAGGCCAACCAATTCGTCCGCCAGTTCGTCCCGCCTGACCGCTTGGAGCGATGGGAACGGATACGACGCGGTCAAGATGGCGACGGGTCGAAGGCGTGAAAGCCTGTTGTCAGTGGGAGGCGTGTCCATGAGCAAGCCGGGCGGGGGCAGCGCGGCAACCATGCGCGTGATGCAGGTCACCAAGCCCAAGGGACCCTTTGACTCGTGGAACGTAAAGCCCCCACACCCGGACCCGGGAATCGGGCTCTTATTCGGACTCTTAAAATGAAGGCCTCTGACTATCTCCGTCTTCCCTTCATCCAAAATGGTGCGTGGCTCGGATGTCTCGTTGCCGTGCTTTCCCTCGTCTCGTGTACCCAGAGAGATGTGATCACCAACCCGAACAACCACCAAGGACCATTGGGACCCGTGACCCCAATGCTTGCTGGGGGGGACGGGCACAGTCTGGCGTTGGACAGCAACGGGACAGTATGGAGCTGGGGGGCCAACGGGTCAGGCCAACTCGGTCGTGGAGTCCCGGTGAATCTTCCAACTCCAGACGTCGTAACGGTATTGAAAGGAATCAGAGCCGTTGCGGCTGACCGTGGCTATTCGCTCGCTGTCGACACTCATGGTACGGTCTGGTCGTGGGGAGAGAATAGATACGGCCAACTCGGTGACGGGACGAAGGAAAACCGGTTCCGCCCGGTTCCCGTCAAAGGGCTCGATCGTGCGACAGCCATTGCTGCCGGTAACCCAATCAACGTAGGCCTAAGAACTGATGGAAGCGTCTGGACCTGGGGTGAGTACTCGACAATTTCGCTGATGACCGGAGTTCGGCGTGTACCAACTGGATCAAACCAAGTAAAAGGCATCCAGGACATTGCGCAGATCAGTGCACGTTCCGGATACGTGGCCGCTGCAATGCAGGACGGTTCGCTGTGGGCGTGGGGGAGTCAGGAGTTCGGTCACACTGAAATTTTCCGTCCTCAACCCGTCAAGTTTGACGAACCGTCGAACGTCGCTTCTGTCGCAGTTGGGGGGCATCATGCCATCGCGCTGACACGGGACGGTATGATCTGGACGTGGGGTGAGAACAAGGTCAGTCAGCTCGGAGATGGCACGAACACAACGAGCCACCGGCCCGTTCGAGTCGCCGGAGTGGACAACGTCGTTGCGATTGCTGCTGGCTATCTTCATACTGTGGCGCTCAGGCGTGACGGAACGGTCTGGACCTGGGGGTGGAACGACAGCGGCCAGCTTGGAGAGCCACTCTCACTGACCGACAGAAACACTCCGGGACTGGTGGCCGGCCTAACTGATGTGGTAGCGATTGCCGCTGGCACCACCCACAGCCTCGCGGTGAAACGGGACGGGACGATTTGGGCATGGGGATCGAACCGAAGCGGACAACTCGGAGATGGGACGACTTCGGACCGTGTAACTCCCGTACAAGTGCGAGGGTTGAAACTTACCATACCGAGCGAGAGTTCAGTTAACTGAAGAGGTGTGACCGTGAGCCATTCGGTCGAAGGAAGTACACCAAAGATGCGCGTGATGCAGGTCACCAAGCCCAAGGGACCCTTTGAACTCGTTGAACGCGAGGTTCCGACGCCGGGACCTGGGAAGGTTCGGATCAAGGTCCAGGCGTGTGGCATTTGCCACAGCGATATGTTTACCAAAGATGGGCTCTGGCCGGGCATTCAATATCCCCGAGTTCCAGGACACGAGGTTGCAGGCATCATTGATGCGGTCGGCCCGGGCGCTGTTGGCTGGACCACCGGCCAGCGGGTTGGGGTGGGCTGGCATGGTGGACACTGCGGGTATTGCGAGTCGTGCCGACGCGGCGACTTCGTGATGTGCCAGGTCGCGAATCAGGTCACCGGCATCTCACTCGACGGCGGCTACGCCGAGTACATGATCGCGCCCGAGGGAGCCCTGGCCAAGATTCCCGACAGCCTGTCCGCGGAAGAAGCCGCCCCGTTGATGTGCGCCGGAATCACCACCTACAACTCCCTCCGGAACAGCGGCGCGCGGCCCGGCGATACCGTCGCGGTGCTCGGATTAGGCGGGCTCGGTCATCTGGGCGTGCAGTACGCGAGCAAGATGGGCATGAAAACCATTGCCATCGCGCGCGGGAAGGACAAGGAGCCGCTGGCAAAGAAGCTTGGCGCGCAGCACTACATCAATAGTCAGGTGCAGGATCCCGCCGCAGAACTGATCAAGCTAGGCGGAGCCAGGATCATCCTGGCCACGGTCACGGACGGCAACGCCATGAGCGCGGTCTTGGGCGGGCTGGGCGTCAACGGGAAATTGATCGCCCTCGGCGCCCCGCACGAACCGCTCTCAGTGGCTCCCGGTTTCCTCATCGGAGGACGCCGATCCATCGCAGGCTGGCCCTCCGGGTCGCCCATCGATTCGCAGGACACGCTGGCGTTCAGCGCATTGACGGGCGTGCGGTCGATGAACGAGGTCTTCCCCCTGGAGCGCGCATCGGAGGCCTACGATCGCATGATGAGTGGGAAAGCGCGGTTTCGAGTCGTGCTCACAGTCGGGCAACAGGGCAAGTCGTGAAGCAGACCGATGTCAAGACCCCTTGTGCGCGTTATGTTTTATGAGGATGTCTTTGCAGCGCTTCAGGCGCACGAGGTTCGATATCTCGTGGTGGGCGCGTTCGCGATGAATCTCCACGGCGCCCCTCGCATGACAGCGGACCTGGATCTCGTCGTCGATCTCGGCCGCGACAACGTGAGGCGGCTGGTGGCGGCTCTCGAGAACGCCGGATATCGCCCCCGCCTCCCGGTGCCGGCCACCGACCTGCTCGACGAGCAGAAACGCGCGGCGTGGATCGCCGAGAAACACCTCGTCGCCTTCACGTTCCTCAACCCCCAAATTCCATACCAGGAGGTCGATATCCTCCTTCGTTCGCCGGTTCCATTCGAAGACGCCGATCGAGCCAAACGGGTCTTCTCCAGCGGTCCGCTGCGACTTCCGATCATGTCGATCGATCATCTCATCCACATGAAGCGCCAGACGGGACGCGAGCAGGATCGATCCGACATCGACGTGCTCGAACGAATCAAGGCCCTGCGAGGGAAGGAAGCGCATGACTGACCCGGCGCCTCCATCCCCCAAAGGCTACCGATACCATCTCAGCGACGAGGCCATCCTTCGCTACATGGAATGGCCGATCGAGGTGCGGCTGACGTGGCTTGAGGAGGCGAATCGCTTCTTGTGGACCGTGCTCCCAGATGAAGAGAAGGCGATCCGTGAGCACTTTCGGCGAGGCGAGTGATGACCGGGGCTGAATGCAAGGCGCATCCCGGACAATGCTGCAATACAAGACCCCGAGCGCAGCTTCCGCGTGATGAAAATAAATCTGCTTTGAAATTGTCGAAAAAGCAGCAATTTCATCGTCTCCGGGTGTGGCTGACCGCCTCATGACCACTGTCCCGTTTTCTACGTTCGATACCCGTCACCTTTTTGAGATCCAGGCACCCTGAGGCAGCGCGCCATCTGTTCCGGAGGCCAGTATGAAGCCGAAAACGTCGGTTGAGCCTGACCACTCTCTGCGGCCAGAGTTTATATCGCGGCTGAAGAAGGAGATATTCCTCAAAAACATGAGTGAGGATAAATTTAGGGACGATGTTGTAAGACCTCTCTTTCTTCGCCAAGGACTAGAGGATGGGCGAGAACTCTGCGGGCCGCACGAGGAGGGCAAAGATACCCTTTTTGTCGCGACAACTCCGTTGGGGATGAGAGAGGTCTACGTTGTGCAAACCAAACGTGGCAATCTGAATCTGAGCAGCGACGTCTCCCAGAATGTTATTACTGCGACGACTCAGCTTAAGACCGCGCTGGAAACGCCAGTGACCTTTACGGGTTCGAGAGAGAAGAAGTGGCCGTCTCATGCCATCTTATGCGCAAGCGGGAAGATCAATCCGTCGGCAAGAAAGCAGATTGTGGATGAGGTCAAGGACCCACGCCTTTCATTCATGGACGCAGACGACCTTATCCCTAGGATAGACTCCCTCTACCCGGAGTTGTGGCTAGGAATAGATGCCGACCTATTCCCCTATCTTAGGAAACTTCGGAAGGCCATCGAAGAATCTGATAGCGCCCTGGCCCTATCCGACGTGCTCCCGTCCGGTTCGACCCCGAGCGCTGCCACCGACGCGATGTTTGTTCCATTGCACCTCAATAGGCCTCTGTTGAAGGTGAAACGAATTAGCGGAAAAACAGTTCGCGTTCCTGATTTTGTTCAGATTCCCATTGAAGGCCTGCTGAAAAGCAAGGACAAGAACATCCTCATCCTAGGGGAGGCCGGAGCCGGGAAATCAACATCGTTGAGGCGAATCGCCTACAAGATGGCTGAACAAAGCATGAGTGAAACAAGTCGCACTCGGATTCCGATCATTCTTAGGGCCATAGATATCGCAAGCTCCGAGCAATCCGTGGTTGAACTGTGCGCGAATGAGACAGCCAGACTATCTTTGTCTGGCAAACCGTGTTTTTCATCTGAAAGTCTCTCGGTTGGAGACGTCGCTGTACTCGTGGATGCCCTCGATGAGGTCGCCAACAATGACGAGCGCCGCTCAATTCTCAAACGTCTGGCTGATTTCTCAGCACTATACCCCGCCTGTCAGGTCGTCATCACGTCACGCGACTATTCCTTCTTGCGTGATCTTGGCGAGTTGTCAGCATACAAAACATACCGGCTGAGCCCAATCGACTGGAGGCAGGTTCGCCAGATTATCGAACGACTCCGCAGGGGAAAAGCGTTGCCCCCTGAGATGACCCAGGAACTATTGCGCCGACTCCAGGAGGTTCACGGAATGGAGCTGAACCCCCTCTTGGTGACGGTGTTTGTCGCAACCTCTGACTACGGCCGGCGAGACATCCCGGCAAACATTACAGAGCTATTTAAGAAATTCACTGAATTAATGCTGGGACGGTGGGACGCTACCAAAGGACTCTCACAGCAGTATCAGGCGCCTCTGAAGGATTTTGTGCTTAGAAAGCTTGCATGGGAGATGCACCGCAGGCGTGTGACTTCTCTCTCAATTACCGAGTGCCAAGATTTCATAGAGAAGGAACTGGCGATCCGTGCGACTAAAGTGGTCACCAGTGAACTCATGGATGAACTCTTCAATCGTTCAAGCTTGTTTAGATTCGTGGGCGACCAGGTTGAGTTTCGGCACCATATACTCCAGGAATTCTTTGCCGGACGCGGAATCGATTCAGACAGTTTTCTCGCATCCGTCGTTTCTGACGAATGGTGGCTCCGCCCTGTAGTCTTCTATTTTGGTGATCACCCGAGTGACCACGCCACGATCAACACGATAATCGACTCGATCAAAACCCGCACACCTCGGGAAATTTTTCACGCCGCAATGGCGATTGGGTTAGCGCTACAGGCCTGCTATCTTGTCCCAATCTCGAACAGGGTCAATTTCCTCAGATGGGTTATCGAGGGGCTCTCAGTCCAGGGAACTGGTTTTCTAGAGGGTTCAAACGTACCACTTGCACGGTTCCTAACCTACTACCTATTTGCGAGGGATTCGGTGGCCTCCGATGTCCTTCGAGAACATTTTGCGGCTATCGCAGACCCATGGACCAACGAAGGCATTTCAAAGGATGAACGAGATCTACGAACCTATTGGATTCTAGTTGGCCTTGTGGAGTCTGGCGCCGTTGAAGAAGCAGAAACCGTGATCAAGGATTTCCACCCATCAGACCAGAAGCTGCTGTTGGCTATACATCTCGGATGCTATCTTCTCACTCACCTGCGTGTCGCGACCAGAGACCAGAAAAAGGCGGCAGAGAGGATATGTTCACGACTCGCGCCTGCAATCGAACATCTGCGGCTGAAGCTTTTAGAAGAATTTAATACGCAGCTGTTGGAGGTCCAGCAGGGGAGGATCAAGGAAATCTCCGAGAAAACTCCCTAGCGATCGGAAAGTTCGCATCTGGATTGTTGCGGACATGACCAATCGTCGCTCGCGCAAATCACCCACCGCTCCTTCCCCGGACGTCACCCGGTGCCCCTGGCCCACGGCCGGCGATCCGCTCTACCTCGCCTATCACGATCAGGAATGGGGCGTGCCGGTTCACGACGATCGCAAGATCTTTGAGTTCCTCGTCGCAGGGATCGGGGCCAGGTCTATGCGGGCTGTTGCTCAAATCGATTGATTCCTTGTCGGGATTATGGTATCGTGGGCCATCCACGGAGGGATGGCCATGATGGGACAGCAACCGCCCCGCCAGGAGAAGCTGTTCTACCCC